>OGCI01000468.1_pt1 | contig 46980 bp, 26 predicted proteins | sample 1570021 | NCBI WGS metagenome assembly OGCI01 (sample SAMN06264664, study PRJEB24512) | hot springs metagenome | isolation source: Hot spring water | place: South Africa: Tshipise | collected 2015-06-21
CGCGACGGGAGAGTCGGCGCGGAAGGGGGCCGATCCGGTCAGCATTTCGAACAGCAGCACGCCCACCGCGTACACGTCGGTCTGCGGCGACGGCATCGCCCCGCGGCTGATCTCCGGCGCCAGGTACGGCGCCATCGAGGGAAGGGCCACCATCCCGGCGGTCGCGCTCTTCGGGTAGCTCCGCCACAGGTTGGCGTGCAGCAGCACGGCTTGGCCCTCTGGAGTGACGAACACGTTCTCCGCGCTGATGTCGCCGTGGACGGATCTGACAGGAGTGGGCGATTCGGTCAAGACGCACGAAACCCGCGACCCGCTCATCCATCCCGGCGACCTGCCGGTTGCCGCCCGCCTGTACTTGCGCGATCTTGACCCGCGCCATCCTTACGCTTCGCCACTGTACGGCGATTTTCACGGCTTACCCCCCATCCTCGTGCATGTTGGCACCGAGGAACTGCTCTTCACCGATTCTACCCGCCTGGTTGACCGCCTGATCGAAGACGGGGTGAACGCCGAACTGGTCATCTGGGAAGGCATGTGGCACGTTTTTCAACTGTTCACCCTGCGCGTGCCGGAGTCGTGGCGCTCTCTGCGTCAGATGGGCTCCTTTCTGCACCGCCATCTCTCCCGCGCGGGTGTGGAAATCCGGTCAGAACCCGCGGAAAGCGAGAAAGCGCTCGCTTTATAAAAACAAACAACCTGCCTTGTGGGCAGGTTGTTGATGAAAAAACCGTTTTCCAGAAACGTTACGGCACAATCCAGGTACCGGTTTCGCCGCGCAGAGCGCGCCCGATGTTCTCCGGGCTGGTGATGAGGGCTTCTTTACCGCCCGCCTCCAGATAGCGGATGCAAGCCTGCACCTTGGGGAGCATGGAGCCTTTGGCAAAGTGCCCTTCCTGAATATATTGTTTGGCTTCGGCTACCGTCATGCGATCAATGAGTTTTTCGTTGGGCTTACCATAGTTCAGCGCCACCTTCTCCACCGCGGTGGAGATGATGAAGATATCCGCGTTGATTTCCTGCGCCAGCAGGCTGGAGGCATAGTCCTTGTCAATGACCGCGGCAACGCCCACATAATCGCCGTCGCCTTTGTCAATGACGGGGATGCCGCCACCGCCCACGGTGATGACGATCACACCCGCCTCAATCAGGGCTTTAATGGTATCCAGTTCCACCACCTCTTTGGGATCGGGAGACGCCACCACGCGCCGCCAGCCGCGCCCGGCATCTTCCACCACCGTCCAGCCCAGTTCTTCGGCTTTGCGTTTGGCTTCTTCCTCGGTCATGAACCCGCCAATCGGTTTGGTGGGATGCAGGAAGGCGGGGTCGTTTTTGTCCACCAGCACCTGCGTGATCACTGTGGCTACGTTCTGGTGAATCTTGCGGCGGAACAGTTCGTTCTGCAGGTTCTGCTGGAGCAGGTAGCCGATCAAGCCCTGGCTCTCGGCGCCGCACACATCCAGCGGCGTCTCGGGCAGGTTTTCCACCTTGGCGGCAACCTCCGACTGGCGCAGAATCAACCCCACCTGCGGACCATTCCCATGACCGATGGCAACGTTCCAACCCGCTTCGATCATATCAGCAATGTGGTAGCAGGTCTCTTTGGCGGCTTGATACTGATCTTCGATTTTCTGGTGGGCGTTGTCTTTAATCAACGAGTTTCCACCAATGGCAATGACTGCGGTTTTCTTTCTGGACATCTTCACTCCTCACCCATTGAAAATTTTAAGATTGAACATCTTACGACATGGTCAAAGCCATGACGGCTTTCTGAACGTGCAGGCGGTTTTCCGCCTCATCGTACACCACCGAGTGCGGACCGTCAATAACCTCATCGGTCACTTCCAGGTTGCGATCGGCGGGCAGGCAGTGCATGTAGATGCTGTCCTCTTTGGTCAGGTCCATACGGCGCTGGTCCGTAATCCAGTCGCGGTACTTTTCGATGAGCGCCTTGCCCTCGTTCTTATCGGTGGTGGTCACCAGCGGACCCCACGACTTGGGATAAACCACATCGGCATCTTTGAAGGCTTCGTCCATATCGTGGACGATTTCGAAGCCGGAGTGGTATTTGCGGGCGTTCTCGCGCGCCATCTCAACGATTTCGGGCATGAGTTTAAACTCCGGGGGATGCGCCAGCACCACATCGGCGCCGAAGCGGGTCAACTGCAGGATGAGTGACTGCGGAACAGAAATGGGCTTGCTGTAGGAAGCGGCATACGCCCACGAGACGACAATCTTGCGGCGGCGCAGGTCGCGTCCTTTTTTCTCCATGATGGTCATTAAATCAGCCAGACACTGGAAGGGATGATACACATCGCACTGCATGTTCAGCACAGGAACGCGGGAGTAGCGGGCAACCTCGTTAATGTATTGATTGCCGAACTGCCAGTCGCACTGGCGGATGGCAATGCCGTCGAAGTAACGCCCGAAAATCTCGCCGATTTCCTTAGCGGTATCGCCGTGGGCAATCTGGGTGGTGTCCGAGTCGATGAAAGCGGCGTGCCCGCCCAGTTGCGCCATACCGGCTTCAAACGAGCCGCGGGTACGCGTGCTGGTGAAGAAGAACAGCATGGCAAGAGTTTTATCGCGCAGAAGGGGATGGGGTTCTCCGAGCGCGCGCTTGCGTTTCAGATCCCATGCCACTTCCAGCACGGTTTCGACTTCCTCTTTGGAAAAATCCAGGTCTCCGATGAAGTCGCGTCCTCTTAGGTTGGTTTGCATAACAAAATCCTCCTGTGAAAAAATGAATTTACATTGTTTCTTGGATGATGCGCGGCAGAAGAGCGTAGAACTCGGTGGCTTTGACCACCTCTGCCAGCGGGACGTGCTCCGCCATGGCATGAGCCAGACGCTCATCGCCGGGACCAAAGCCAATGCTGGGAATGCCCGCCTTGCCCGCCCAGTAGATGCCATTGGTGCTGAAATCCCATTTTCCCGAAGGCGCCTCGGGCAAGCCGATGGCGGCGCGGGTCTTCTGTCCTGCCTGCACCAGAGGATGATCCTCCTCCAGCGCCCAGGCGGGGAAGTACTTATCCACCGGGAAGACAAAGCCCGTGTAGGAGGGTTCGTCGTAGAACAGTTCCTCAATGGTAATGGACTCACGGTCCTTTTCGGGGATGAGCGCGCGCACCTGTTCAATGACCTGCTCTTTGGTCTCGCCAAAGGTCATGCGCCGGTCAATGAAAATCACCGCTTCATCCGGCACGGCGTTGATGCTGGCAGTGCGCACCTTCATATCCGTCACAGTGATCTTACCGTGTCCAAGGAAGGGATGATCGCCCAGCGAAGGCTCCAGATCCCGAATACCGGCAATGACCGGAAGAAGTTTGTAGATGGCATTATCACCCAGATGGTTGGATGCGGCGTGTGCGCTCTTGCCGCGCGCCGTCACCTTGAACTCCAGGCGTCCCTTGTGCCCGCGGTACACCTTCATCATGGTGGGTTCGCCAATGACGACAAAATCGGGGCGCACGGCGGGGTCCACCTCGACGAAGGAATTGGGAGCAATGCCATCGCACCACTCTTCCATGTTGCCAAAGTAGTACACCGTCCAACCCTCCAGCAAGCCCAGATCGCGGGCAATTGCCAGCCCGTACACCATGCCGGGGGTACTGCCTTTCTCATCCACTGCACCGCGCGCGTACAGGCACCCGTTTTCAATTTTGCCCTCGAAGGGGTCATAGGGCCATTCGGCGGGGTCGCCCACGCCCACGGTGTCAATGTGCGAGTCGTACACCATCACCTTTGGACCGTTGCCGATGCGCCCAAGGATGTTGCCCATCTTATCAAAGCGCACCTCGTCAAAGCCCAGTTTGCGCATTTCTGCGCCGATGCGTTCGCCAACGGGTCCAATTTGCGATTCCATGCTCGGAATGGCGCAAATTTCGCGCAGGAAGCGGATGATCTCCTCTTCCGACTGACGCACACGTTCCTGAATGGTTTGCACAATGTGAGAGTCTACCATATCACTCCTTTGAAACGTTCAACTGCCCACCCGTCTGACCACCTGAAAGCGAAAGTAGCCGGGCAGGAAGTAACTGTAGGAAAGATCAATCATGCGCTCTTCGGCGCTGTAAAGACGGGCTTTAAACATGAGCAGGACATCACCGCGCTGAATTTCCAGCCAGCGGGCAACCTTGGCATCGGCGGCTACGGCCTGAATCTCCGCCACCGAGCGGGTGAGCATGGGCGAGCCGCGCCGCAAGAGCAAATCCAGCACCGAGCCGGTGAAACCGCGCTCCAGATCCTGCGGGGTGAGCACATCCTCCGGCAGAATATCCACCAGATAGGCAACCGGACGCCCGGCAGTATGAATGGTGCGGCGCACCTGCACCAGCGGCGTGCCCTGCGGCACGTCAAACAGGGCCGCTTCCTCCGGATTGGCGTTTACCTCGCGGATGTTCAGGTCGCCCATGGAAACATCCATCCCCATGCGGTGAGCCAGCGTCTCAATGCTTTCCAGCACTTCCAGTCCGGTCTCGATCACGGACGGCTGACCGACTACGAAAGTTCCCACGCCCTGACGGCGGCGAATCAGTCCCTGCCCTTCAAACGAGCGCATGGCTTCCCGCAGGGTAGCGCGCGAGACGTTCAACTGCTTCGCCAGTTCAGGTTCGGCAGGCAGGCGCCCACCCGGTGGGGTGGCGGCAATTAACTGTGCCAGTTGATCCTGCAGGCGCTCATACGGATGGGTGCTTTTCCCATTCTGTTCCATGATTCTTTCTCCAGTCCCCTTTTCAGTTATTCCAGCACATCAATGATCTGGAAGCGGCGCACATCTACCAGCCCCAGATCGGAAATGCGCAGTTCAGGAATGACCACCAGCCCCAGCAAACTCATCTGCATGTTGGGGTTGTTCAAACGACACCCACAGGCGCGAAAGCCCTCCAGCACACTCTCTGCCTGGCGGGCAACCTGCTCGGCAGGCGCGTTGGAGATCAGCCCGGCAATGGGCAGTTGCACCTCGCCGAGAATGTCTCCCCGCGAAATGACCACCTGCCCCCCACCGGTCTGCATCAGTCGGTTGGCGGCACGCGCCATATCCTCTTCATCTGTGCCGATGACAATCATCTGATGGCTGTCGTGTGCAACCGTTGAGGCAATACCGCACGGCTGGGTAAAGCCAAAGCCGTGCACCAGTCCCACCTGCACTTTACCGGTAGGCTGATGACGCTCCACCAGAGCCACTTTTGCCAGATCGCGGCTCATATCCACCTGAATTTCGCCGTTGACCGGTCGCACATTCATGTGCAGGTGGCGGGTTGGGGCTTGATTCTCAATGACACCGATGACGTTGGCGATGGTACGGCTGTCGTCGGCGGGCAGGCGGAAATCTGCCGCAGTAAGCGCGCGCGGCAGGTGCACGGTGCGCAATGCCCAGTCGGGGTAGTGCAGGGCAGGCGGATCAACCAGCAGTTTGCCATCCTCTGCCACCACCTGACCTCTGGCAATGACCATCTCCACGGTGAAGTTGACCAGATCGCTGACCAGCAGCATATCTGCCCAGCGTCCGGGGGCAATCATGCCAATTTCGCGGCTGACCCCAAAATGCTCGGCAGTGTTGATGGTCGCCATCTGAATGGCGGTCATGGGAGGCAAACCCTGAGCGATGGCATGGCGCAGAACGCGGTCCATGTGTCCTTCCTGGATGAGCGTGGCGGAGTGGGAATCATCGGTGCAGAGCAGGAAATAGCGCGGGTCAAGGTTCATCTCGGTGATGGCGCGCACCTGCTCTTTGACATCGTGCCACGCCGAGCCAAACCTGAGCATGGCGCGCATGCCGTTGCGCACCCTCGCCAGTGCATCCTCCAGGCGGGTGCCCTCGTGGTCGTCCATGGCGCCGCCCGCGGCGTAGGCGGCAAACTCGTGGTTGAGCAGGGGAGAGGGGTAGTGTCCGCCAATCACTTTGCCAGATTCGCGGGTGGCTTCCAGTTTGGCATGCACGTCTGAATCGCAGTACTGCACGCCGGGGTAATTCATCATCTCGCCCAGTCCGATGATTCCCTCCCACGAGAGGGCTTCGCGGATTTCCTCTGCGCCCAGAACAGCGCCCGCTGTCTCCAGTCCCGGGGCAGAAGGCACACAGGACGGCACCTGCACAAAGACATGGATGGGCTGGAGCAGGGCTTCATCCAGCATCAGACGCACCCCGCGCAAGCCCAGCACGTTGGCAATCTCATGCGGATCAATAAACATGCCGGTGGTGCCGTGCGGCAAAACGGCGCGCACGAACTGAGCCACCGAAAGCATGCCCGATTCCACGTGCATGTGAGCATCCAGCAAACCCGGCACCAGATAGCGCCCCTGCGCATCCAGCACCTGCGTATGCGGACCGATGGTCTGATGCACATCTTCGCCCACTGCGGCAATGCGCCCCTCTTTGATGGCGACTTCCGTCTGGGGCAGGATTTCGCCGCTCTGCACGCTTACCCAGCGGGCATTGCGAATGACCCGATCCGCCGGAACGCGCCCCATGGCGCAATCCACCAGCGTGCGGGTGCTGATTAAGCGAAAGGACTGACCCATTCGTTCCACCTGCCTTTCTACCCTTCTGGTTGAAAGAAACCCCAAAGGGAATGCCTTTGGGGTTTGAAAATCACGCCTCGCCGGAAACCAGTCGCCGGGCGGCGCGGTTGTGCCGCTCCACCAGCCGCGGGAGGTCCACCGTGCGCAACTGCCCATCCTCAACCACCAGATTGCCGCCCACCGAGAGGATATCCACCGTTTGCGGAGCGCAGAACGCCAGCGCGGCAACGGGGTCGTGCAATGCCCCGGCATACGGCAGGCGTTCCAGACGGATGGCGGCAAAGTCACAGCACTTTCCCGCTTCCAGCGCGCCAATATCGGTACGTCCCAGCACCGCCGCGCCGCCGCGGGTACCCAGTTCCAGCGCCTGGCGCGCAGTCATCAGCGGAGGGGCATCCTCGCCGGAGAGCGAAGCACCCTGCAAGCCTGCCGAAAGGCGCGCCAGCAGCATGGCTTGACGCACTTCTTCCAGCATGTGCGAGCCATCGTTGGACGCCGAACCATCCACGCCCAGCCCGACATGCACCCCTGCCTTCAAGTAAGACATCACCGGGGCAATACCGCTGGCAAGGCGCATGTTGGAAGAGGGACAGTGCGCCACACCGCAACCGGTGTGCGCAAAGACGTCAACCTCTGCGGGGTTGACGTGAACGGCATGGGCAAACCACACATCTTCACCCACCCAGCCGAGCGATTCCATGTACGCCACCGGGCGCATGCCGAACTTTTGCAGGCAAAACACCTCTTCATCCTGCGTCTCCGCCAGATGGGTGTGCAGATGCACCCCGTACTGACGCGCCAGCACCGCGCTCTCGCGCATCAAATCTGCGGTGACGGAGAAGGGCGAACACGGCGCCAGGACAATTTGCACCATCGAGCCCGGTCGGGGATCGTGATACTGTTCAATCAGGCGCTGAGAATCGCGCAGGATGTGCTCTTCGCTGTCCACCACACTGTCGGGGGGTAAACCGCCCTTGCTCTCGCCCAGACTCATCGAGCCGCGCGAGGCGTGCAGGCGCAAGCCCACTTCGCGCGCCGCGGCAATCTCATCATCCAGCCGCGATCCGTTGGGGTACAGGTAGAGATGATCGGAGGCGGTGGTGCATCCCGAAAGCGCCAGTTCCGCCAGCGCGGTCTGGGTGGAGATGAAAATGTCTTCAGGGGTGAGGCGCGCCCAGATGGGGTAGAGCGTCTTCAGCCAGTTAAACAGGTTGGCGTCCTGCGCCGCCGGCACCACGCGGGTGAGGGTCTGGTAGAAATGGTGATGGGTGTTGATCAGCCCGGGAAAGACAATATAACCGCTCAGATCCAGCACTCGATCAGCAGTGGCGGGCAGGTCAGCCGTTTGCCCGACCTGCTCAATGATGCCGTTGCGGGCAAACAGCGCGCCGTTGACGATTTCCCTTCGGGCATCGTCCATAGTCACGAGGAACGAGATGTTTTTTACCAGCAGGGTGGTCATAAGATTTTGAAAGATTGATTAGACAAATTCAGGATTACCTTCAGTTTAACGAGGTTTATACAAAAAGTCAATTGTCAGACAAAGTGACATCCGTCACATTTTTTCCTGTGATGGGGTTCCAGAAACCCGGGCAACGCTCCAGGCACTGTACCGGTTGCACCCTGCCAGAAGGCTCACCGGGACGCCGTTGCGCCAGCGCCCTGCTCATTTCCTGTAAGAAGCCCCCATCGAGTACGCAGAAACACCTTCCCCGACTGGCAAGACGGAGATCCTTTTACGGTGGCAGGTAAACCTCGGGGGTTGGAGTGGGCGCTCCGTTAGACGGAGTAGCGGTAGCCTGCGCCGTGGGGGTCACGGTGGGGAACAGCGGCGCAGGCGTTGGAGTTGACAGCACTCGCGGCGGGGTCACCTGCACGGGAGCGCCACCCAGCCAGGGGGTGGGTGTGGGCAGAACGCGCCGCTCCCCGGTGATGTCCTCCACGTAACCAATTGCCCCCTGACAGGCAGGATCCAGTTGAGCGGCAAGGTTCTCCCACGTCAGCGCATCGCCGTTGTTGAGCACGCGCCGCGCGGCGGTGGAGAGACAGCCCGCTCCGGCGTTGTAATTGACCAGCGTAAAACGCCACAGGTCCTCGTACCGGCTGAGGCGCCCCGGCTCCATACCGGTCAGGTTGGTCAGGATGCGCCCGGTCTGCTCACAGTTTGCCAGCAAGCCCTCCGCAAAGACGCGCACACTGTACTGCGCCCCGGAGATGTCAATGCCGGTAGGACAATCGGGACAGGAGGCGTTGACCCTGCGCACCAGCGCACCGCGCAACAGGGCTTGCTCGTTGTCTTTCAGATTACCAAAGCCCAGATCACAGGTGCTTTGATGCAGAACCAGCGGGCAGAACTGGCGGAAGAACTCCGGATTCCACAACAGGATGGTATCGGCGCCTTTTTCGGTCAACTGTCCCAGCCCGGCTTCTTTCGTGGTATGAAACACGCCGGGCCAGAGTTGACTTTCACGGGCAAAGACGTTCTTCAGCAGACGTGCAGGCACGCCGGTTTCCTGCGATGCCTGCCAGATCTCGTCATCAAAGCGGTTTTGCCATTCGGTGAGCAGAGGGCGCGCCGCTTCCACCCCGCAGGCAGAGGCAACGTTTGCCGCCGTCAACCCGCCATCCAGACAGGCGCTGGTATCCACCAGACCGTTCTGGATGAGCGCCCCGGCGAGGTAGTAAAAGCCGGTATCGGTGCGCAGGTCTTCGATGCGCGGCGGCGTGGAAAGCCACACCGGTGGTCCATTGACATCGGGGAAGGACTGCCAGGTGAAGGCGCAGGCGGCAATCTCACCCTCCGTGTACTGCGTGGAGAGGATGTCCACGTACCACATGCGGGAATCGCGCCCGCCGCCGTCCGGGTCCATGAAATCACCCCACGGCAGGACGCGCACACGGGCAGTGTAATGTTCGCTGGAATCGCCAAAGGACGAATCCGCCCAGAACTCCATCACCGCGCCGTCCTGACCGGTAGGCTGAAGCGGCAGGCGGCACTCACTGCCGGCGCAGGTGAACGCTTCGCCGTTGAAGGTGCCCTGAATGCTCAAAATGGTCTCGTTGGGCAGGGGTTCGCGCCCTTCCAGCAGAAGGGTAGGCATGCGTGTACAGGCGCGCTCGCCCGGCAGAGCCCCGCAGTCTTCCAGATGAATCCACACCGAAGGCAGGGGCAGGATGACCTCCACCTCGCGGCTGGCAGGCTCGGAGCCAATTTCCAGCGCATACAGCCCCGGACAACGCGCGGCGGGGGTCTCCGCCAGATTGCAGGGTTTGCTTTCCAGCCAGCGCTGAGCGACCTTTTTGCCGCACAGTCCTTCAATTTCGTTATAGGTGGGGATGCCCTCATGCTCCACCGCCAGGCGGCAAACCACCTCGTTGCCTTCCCATTCTGCCAGCCACCAGAAATGGCGGGTGAAATTCACAGTGAGGGTGGCTTTACGCTCCGGCTCATCGGGGGGGAATTCTTCCGCGCGGGCAGGCAGAACCGGGGCGCCTGCCATCACCAGCAGGAACACCCCAATCACTGCGTTCAACCAGCGCAGGGATTTCATCGTTATTAGTTTAGCATATTTAGGGGGGATTCGGGACAGGGAGAATGATCGCTCTCACGCCGGGCGCACGCACACCCCATCTACCCCCAGCCGTCCTTCTTCGATGATGAATCCTACCGCGCCGCCGGACAGCCGGGCATCTTCCGCCTGTAAAATCTGTACGCCATCCACCCAGGCGGTGAGGCAGTCACCTTTGGCACGCAGGGAAAGGGTGAGCGTCTGCCCCCACTCCCAGGTCAGCGGCGTCTCGGCAAGCACTTCGTCTCTGCCGTACCAGCGGCAGATCAGCCGCGCCGTGCCGGGATGCTCCAGCAACAGGGCATAGTAACGCTCCAGCCCCTGCACGCGCACCGCCAGCCCAAACGCCCGTGCCAGATGTGGGGTACAGGGCGCCTGCGCCTCGATGTTGCGCCAGTCCAGCGTGCCCTGCGCCAGCATGCCGCGCCCCTCGTCCTGAATCAGGCGCAGGGGTTCATTGCCCGTCTCCAGATGACTCACCGCGTTGACCCATGCCAGTTGCCATGCCTGACCGCGCCGCTCGGGTCGGGTAAGGCACACCTGCGGCTCACCCTGCCAGTCCAGCCAGTCGAGGTACAGTGTTCCAGCGGTGCGGGCACTGTCCAGCACTTCCAGTCCGATGCGGGCAATGGGACGTGCCTGCGTGTCGGGGATGCGCCAGGTCAGCAGACGGCGCTCGCCGGGCGCCAGACTCTCCACCCCACCGGGGATGGCGGCAAGGCGATCTTCCTCATCGTACACTTCGATAAACAGGCGCATCTGTGCCAGAGCGGGGTTGTCCTCTGCGGCGCAGACTTCAGCGGCCACCACCTGCCCCGGATACAGGGTGGGACAGCCAAAAAGGTCGTAGGTTTTCATCTGGAAAGCATCCGGACGCAGGAAGGTGGCGGTCGCCACCCGCGCCGGCACCCCCGGCGCCACATGAGCGTAGTGAATCGCCAGCGCACGCGTCCCGCGCTGACTGTGCCCGCTGACGTTCTCAACCCGCACCGGCGCGCCTTCCAGCGGGACAAAGCCCTGGACGGCGCCCGGCAGGTCAAAGGAAAACCGCACCCCGTCCTTAAGGCGGGGAGCCGGTTCGCCATGCAGGGCACAGCCAATCCCCGCCACCCACTGCGCCACCTGAAGTGCATCGGTGACGCACGAACCGCCCTCGGCGGTGGGCAGGTAGAGGGCATCGGCAACCGGGGTGCGCCAGTCGGGACCGGCATCTATGCCCGCCAGCCCGTTCTTGATGCCCATCAGACAGCCCGCATTGCCCGAATTGCAATCGGTATCCCATCCGGCGGTATTGACAATGCTCAGCGTGCGCTGGAAATCATCCCCGCCATACAGCAAGCCCAGATGAATGAGGGCATGGTTGGGAACAACATGGCAGTTGCCGCCGTAGCGGTCATAGCCGTAATGCTGAAAGATGAAGTCCAGCGTTTCGTGCCAGTCGTCGGTGCGGGCGCGCTGGTTGCGCAGGTCGGCAATCAGGCGGTAGATGAGGGAATCGGCGGAAATGAGGCGCACGGCTTCATCCAGCAGACGATTAAGGTCCGCCTCGACAAAAGCAAGTGCTTCCATCGCCGCCAGCACCTGCGCGGCAAAGACGGCTTCGCCGTCGTGGCTCACCTGTGCGGCACGGCGCGCCAGTTCTGCGGCACGGTCGGGTTCACCCGGGCAGACCATCGCCCAGCCGTCAATGAAAATCTGCGCGCCAATCTGCTCGGCAACCACTTTGCCGTTCAACGCCATGGAGCCGGAACGCGGCGCAGGAATGCCGTGTTTCAGCCGCAGGTAGGCGGTGTGCTCGGTGGAGTTGCCCATTCCACCCCACCACAGCACGGTGCGGTTCTCCACCAGATAGTTCAGCCAGGCCTGTCCAATCTGCTCCGCGGTCAGGTCAAAGGTATTGCCACAGTCGGGCAGGGCGCGCAGAAAAGTGAAGGTTCCGGAAATATCGTCATCGGTGACCACCAGTGGAACGCCCAGGCGGTCGTGTACGTAGTAGTGAATCTCGCCCAGACGGTTGAGAATCTGGTCATACGTCCAGCCCTCAAAGGGACGCCCGAGGTACACGCCGATGATCTTGCCCAGCACGCCGGCATACACCCGCTCCAGATAATCTTTGGGAAGAGCCATGCGATCCGCCTCCAGAACATCAGAAATACAGACGGGTTAATTGTGGCATAAAAACCCCGGGAATGGCAGGGGAATGCCCATCCAGAGAAAAAAACTCGCCCTCCGCGAGGGAGGGCGAGGGATCACAGCCTCCGGTTTACAGATCGGCGGCGCGGGTGGCAATCTTTTCCTGCAGCAGAGCGACAAATTCATCGGCTGAGAGAGTTTGCTGGGCGCCATCGCGCTTCCGCAGGGCAACCGCCCCGGCCTGCGCTTCGCGCTCGCCCACCACCAGCATGTAGGGGATCTTCAGCAGTTGCGCCTTACGAATCTTGGCGTTCATGCGGTCCGAGTCGAGATCGGCAGTGGCGCGCACTCCCAGCCCGCGCAGACGGCGTTCCAGTTGTTTTGCATACTCGTTTTGTCCGTCGGTGATGGGGATGATGCGCACCTGCTCCGGCGACAGCCACACCGGGAACGCCCCGGCGTAATGCTCCAGCAGGAAGCCGATCAGGCGTTCATGCGTGCTCAACGGCGCGCGGTGGATGATCAGCGGGCGCTCTTCCTCGCCTTTCTCATTGGTGAACTTCAGGTCAAAGCGCTCCGGCTGTGCAAAGTCCACCTGATTGGTTGCCAGGGTAAATTCGCGCCCGATGGCGCTCTTGACCTGCACATCAATCTTGGGACCGTAGAACGCGGCTTCATCGGCAATCTCTACGTAGGGGATGCCGTTGTTGTCCAGCGCCTTGCGCACCATGTCCTCGGTCTTGCGCCACAGTTCGGGGTTGTTGACGTATTTCTTGCCCAGTCCGCGGGGATGGTGCGTGCTCAGGCGCATCAGGTAATCCTGAATGCCAAACAGGCGGAAGTATTCCAGATACAGGTGAATGACGCTGACGAATTCCTGCTCAAACTGCTCTTCGGAGCAGTAGATGTGGGAATCGTTCATCTGCATGGAGCGCACACGCATCAGCCCGAAGAGTTCGCCGCTTTTCTCGTAGCGGTAGCAGGTGCCGTACTCTGCCAGGCGCACAGGCAGTTCGCGGTAACTGCGCGGCTTGCTGGCAAAAATTTTGTGGTGCATGGGGCAGTTCATCGGCTTGACGTAATAACGCACGCCCTCCAGTTCCATGGGGGGGTACATGCTCTCGGCGTAGTAGGGCAGGTGTCCACTGCGCAGGTAGAGGTCCTCTTTGGCAAGGTGCGGGGTGCGCACACGCTCGTAGCCGTACTTAAATTCCATCTCTTTGGCGAGTTTCTCGATTTCTTCGATGATGGCGCCGCCGCGGGGCGTCCACAGCGGCAAGCCGGGACCAATTTCATCATCAAAGAGATAGATGTCCAGTTCCTTGCCCAGTTTGCGGTGATCGCGCTTCCTGGCTTCCTCCAGCCGCCACAGGTACTGCTCCAGTTCCTCGGGCGTCTCCCATGCCGTGCCGTAAATGCGCTGGAGCATGGGGTTATGCTCATCACCGCGCCAGTAAGCGCCCGAAACCTGCATCAGTTTGACGGCTTTGGGGTTGATTTCGCGGGTATTCGCCACATGCGGACCGCGGCACAGGTCCACAAATTTATCGTGTTTGTAAATGGAGATGACCGGCTTCTCCTCCAGCGGATTGCCGTCTTCGTCTACCTCGCCCTTTTCCAGTCCGTCAATCAATTCCAGTTTATAGGGCTGATCCTTGAAAATCTGACGCGCTTCCTCGGCGGAGACTTCCTGGCGGATGAAATCATGGTTGCCCTTGATGATTTCCTTCATGCGTTTTTCGATGTGCTCCAGGTCCTCCGGGGTGAGGGTGCGGGGCAGGTCAAAGTCGTAGTAAAAGCCATCTTCAATGGCGGGACCAATGGCGTACTTGGCGCCGGGGAAAAGTTCCAGCACCGCCTGAGCCATGATGTGCGAGCAGGAATGCCGCACGCGGAAAATGTGGGTATCCTCATACCGTTCTTGCGCTTTCGAGAGCATTTCAACCTCCTTGATTGGAAACAAAACACCCGCCCCAGGTCTGGGGCGGGCAATCGTCTGCACGCGGTTCCACCCAGTTTGACCGTCAAGCCGGTCATCTCTGGTTCGCCGATAACGGGGCAATCCGTCTGGGCTTACTGGGCACTTGCCGTTCAGCCAGCCGCTCGCGGGTGGTTTTCTCCGGCTGTCCACCGCGGATGCCTCTCAGTCTGCGGGCATCCGTCCCTGTCGGGGCATTGCCGGGTACTCGTCCCGGTCAGCGCGTTCTTTCAGGTGGGCGATATAGGACTCGAACCTACGACCTTCGCGATGTCAACGCGACGCTCTAACCAACTGAGCTAACCGCCCGTTTGCGTTATCTATTATAGTCAGATTCTCGCGTTTTTGCAACGGTGATTCGTGTGTTTGTCCCAAGAATGGTTGGTGAAATAGAGAAAGGAGCAAGGTCGAATATTCCCCCGTGTCCTCCAGCAGAGTACCTATGCCACACCCACCCCCGCCACCATCAGCCCACTGGCCATCCCGGACCAGTTTTTGTAACCCCGCACCGTTCGAGCACGCATCTTCATCTTCCCAATCACCTGTTCGGTGGGGTTATTAGTCCATGGCACCCCTTCCTGCCAGTCGAACACGCGGAATTTGGCCCAGTTCTCCGCCAGACGGACGATCATTGAACGCAGCTTATCGACGGGGGAGAGCGGATGGCCTGCCTGCCCCCAGGAACTGGGTGGAAACTGGCGTGACATGGCCACCAGGCGCCTGTCACCCTCGGGAGGCAAATCGCGCAGGATCTGGTGGACTTCCTCAGCTACCCCGATCCATTCCGGAGGCAGACTGGCTTTGAGCTCATGTACGGACTGTCCCACCCAGCGCCGCACATGGAACTGGCAAATCTGCTGCTCCAACTGCAAGGCTTCGGCCACCGGTTTGTAGCTGGCCAGGTCATCCGTGACCATGACGCTGATCCCCAGACGCTGCACCAGCGGTTCCAGGAAACGTTTCACGGCCTGGGGATCTTTCTCATCGACATAGCCCACGGTTATCGGTTCCCCCGTGCCCATGTCTACCACCACCAGCACCGGTTGGGTCTTGCCCCACCCACGCACGTACGCCCCATCTACCCCAACCACACGCACCGGTTTCCAGTACCGTTCCCTTTCCAGCTGCCTGGCACGCTCCTGTACATCTCGCCAGATACTCATCCGGCTCAAGGCCATCCCAAAGGCGCTCAGGTATCGGGAGGAACCGCGATAACTCATCCCAAAGATCCATCCAATCGCCGCCAATGCGCGCATCCGCGCCGTCTGTCGGGCCCGGTCGATCCCCACTGGATAGTGTCGAAATGTCCTCCGGCAGCAACAGCAGCGATACCGGTACACCCATACTTCCCCTAAATGGGGGTCTTTCACTGGCTTCGCCACCCCACCCCAGCGCTGGAACGTCTCCCCGCCACAATACGGGCACTTTTCCGGTCGGTTTTCCTGGCAGTACTTGACTTCTGGAAGATGTAGGGTGACATTGACATGGCAGGCTCCGAGTTTATGGAGGTTTTGCAACTCCCATATTACTCCGGGTTTGCTCTTTTTTCAAAACCCACCAGATTTGGGACAGTTATATAAAAATAACAGAACCAAAAACATCGATTATGCAAACCTTTTTCTGTAAAATTGAGCGAAAAGTAACCACAGTTCTTTGACATTCGATCGGCTTGGTAGCACAAAATCGCTTACCGCTCTGCCATTCTTCACTGATTTCCATCAATAAGGCAGAAATCAGCCTCAGGCAGGATTCCTCGTTTGGGAAGATACCAACAACTCCAGTCCTGTGCCGAATCTCCTTGTTGACCCGCTCCAGACTGTTGGTAGTTCGGATGTGGCGGCGGTGTTCCAAGGGAAAGTCAAATACCGTAAAACCATCCGGCAAGTTGTCTTCCAGCCATGCGGACAACCGCGGGGCAATGACCGAAAACTTTTAAATGACCCTCTGAAGATGTTCCTGGGCTGTTTTGCGGTCAGCGGCGTTGAAGATGGCTCGAATATTGGCTGCCACCTCAGCGGGCATGGATTGGCGGGGCACATACGCGCCCGCGTTCTGCTGCAGGTGAAAACTGGCAGCGCTGCCATGGAACACTGCCCAAAACGGTTTTACGGGCAGCCTCAAGCCCGTGATGGTCGTCACTGATTACCAGGCGAACTCCATGCATACCGCGTTCCTTCAGCGATTTCAGGAAGGTATTCCATTGCGAAGCATCCCTTTAGGGAGTGCGTTTCGTGCTCGCTGAGCGAGGTGGAAACTCCTAAAACCTGCCTTTCACCGGTTGGTGAGATACCTGTTGCCAGTAAAACAGCCATGTCGCGGACTTGCCCAGCCTCTCTGACCTTCTCGTAGCGGGCATCCAGATAGAGATAAGTGATTTCGCCTAAAGGCAGCTCGCACCACGCCTGCAAAACGGCATCCAGTTGGGCTGTGGCTCGGCTGACCGCCTCTGCTGAAACTTCAAAATCGCATAACTGCCCGGTGATCTCCTTCACCTTGCGAGTGGAAACGCCTTGAACAATACCCTCTGCTAACGTTATGAGCACCGCGTGCTCGCTGCGTAAGCCTTTCTCCAAAGCCGCAGGGTAGAAACCGCTTTCCCGCACTTGCGGAACGGCGAAGGTAATCGCCCCAACCCGCGTTTTGACGGTCTTCGGCTTGTAACCATTGATATGACCGGTGCGGTGGGCGCTGCGTTCATAGGCTTCCGCTTGTAAAAACTTTGCCCGCTTCTCGGCCATTGCTTGGTTGACAAGGATGCGCAGCAGTTCGGGAATGACTCTCCAGCCCTGTTGAGATAAAATATCCGTGAGTTCTTCCAGAGAGGTATAATCGGTTGGGTGAGTCATGTCAGTCTCCTATTTTGTTTTGCGAACCTACAGGATACTTCTGACTCACCACTTTTGTTAAGGTTCGGATTTTTGTAGAAACAATGTTACACTAACATAGATAAAGGGGCTGTCTGGAAAGAAGACAGTCTTTTTACATTTACCATTTGACACCTGGTTTCATAAGGTAAATGCCTATTTTAGCCTCACCAGATGTTTTTTTCCTGCTAATGTTTCCCTCGGAGAGATGTCTGAAAAGAGAAAACAAGCCTTTTTGGACAGCCCCTCTGTTGTGACCTTATGATAAGTTAAGTGCAGGTTTAAGTTGAAATTGCTGAAAAGATTTGTTCTGTAATAACTTGAATGTCTTCCTCTTTGGTCATTCGTCCCAGCGATATCCTGATTGAAGAAGAGGCTTGTTGGCGGGTAAGTCCAATGGCTTGTAGAACATGAGAAGGTTCTGGCGCTCCTGTATTGCAGGCAGACCCGGTACTCATCATAAGACAGGGTAGACGAAGTAATAAAGCATCTGCCTCTTCGTTAAATGTTAAATTACTGGTATTGGGCAAACGAGGTGCAAATCGGGCATTAATTCGAAGGTTGGGAATTTTGGCTAATAAATTTTCCTCCAACTCATCCCGTAAATGCTGAATTCTAGTACTTTCATTACCAATTTCCGCGGCGATTATTTCACAGGCGGCCCCCAAGCCAACGATACCTGGAACATTGGATGTGCCTGCTCGTAACCCATTTTCTTGTCCACCTCCTTCTAAGAGAGGACGGAGAGCAATTTTTCGCTTGCCTCCCCGCACATAAAGCGCACCAATACCTTTTGGTCCATATAATTTATGGGCGCTGAGGGAGAGTAAATCTATCCCTAAAGTTTCGACGTTTACAGGTATTTTACCGACTGCTTGCGCTGCATCAGTGTGTACTAGGGCACCATACCGATGAGCAAGCGCTGTAATTTCTGCGATTGGTTGAATAGTCCCAATCTCATTATTAGCGGCTTGAATCGAAACGAGGAAAGTATTTTCATCAAGGAAATTTTCAAGATCGGTTAAACGCACCAGACCATTTTCATCTACCGGAAGGATAATCACGTCAAAGCCATTTTCCCGCAAACGGTTGCATGGCGCTAACACTGATTTATGTTCGATGGCACATGTGATGATTTTACGACGCGTTGAAGGAGCATATTCGGATGCGCCAAGAATTGCTAAATGATTGCTTTCGGTTGCGCCTGATGTAAAAAAAATCTCACCGCCGAGTGAGCCAAGGAGAGCAGCTACCTGCTCACGGGCGGTTTCGATCGCTCGTGCCGCCTTGCGCCCCAAGATATGCAACCCATTAGCCGGGTTACCATAGATTTCTGTGAAGTAAGGTAGCATAGCATGGACAACACGAGGATCGCATGGAGTGGTGGCGTTGTAATCAAGGTAAATATTCATAAGATGGCTATCTAAAAGTTTTGTGTGACTTTAATTTCTTCATCATACTGCCGGTATTCTGCATCTAACATATATAACTGATCCCATACCAGCTGGCGTAATTCAATAGCAGGATTAAGGCAATAAATTTCAAATTCTTCAGGCGTAATTCTTCCGTGTGGAAATTGCAATTTCATCAACCCGCTGGCTATCAGGCGCACGGCGTCTTCATTTCGCTTGTATCGTTTTTCGCCTGCGAGAGTGATAGCCGTTTGGACATATTGATTGGCAGTGATGTCTTCACGTAGCCCAAGCAGAGCATCACCGAAGAAGTCCGATTTCAACCCGATTCCTTGAGCAAACGAATCACCACTCAGTTTGCGCACTTTCCAACCGGGGATGATGCCACGCAAACGGTCTAAAAAGGCGGTTTCCCTTAAGAACTCGGGCAATTCCTTGATAATAGGTGTGTTGATGGGACGTTGTTCGTTGTCGAGTTGGATATTTGCAAGCATCACTAGGCTGGCTGGACTGGAAGTTTCATACAAGCCTCCGCGCGTCAGCTTCCCATTGGCAAGAAAGCCTTTCAGACCACCGACGATCTCTTCCGGTTTTTCGAACTTCAAGGTCTGGACTTCATCCAAAACGACCACGGCAAAACGCGCCAGCAGCCCCCATTGTCCGCTAGCGTTATTGACAAATAAGACGGCGGGAGATACATTGCCACCGCTGACCAGCCGAACCCGCGGGTTGATATTTTCATACAAGTAGCTCTTTCCCGTGCCTTTGGGAGCAAGTTCAAGCAGGTGCATGTTTTTCTCCACTAAGGGCAACAAGCGGCAGAGTAAATAGGTTTTTTCATGCTCGGTGAAATTCCAAGGGTTGTAGCCCATTGAGGTCAGGAGAAGTGCTCGCCATTCATCCAGGGTAAAAAGCGCTCGTTTTTCTTTATAAATTTCTAGATTCACCGAGGCCTGCATCGGTTTGAAGGAGGTCAGTGCAACTCCTTCCTTTGTATCCATCAATTCCACCACACCCCACATGCCTTGTTTAAGCAGGTCGGGATACTGTTCGACAATTCCATCAGCAATTTGAACTTCAGGTAGTCCTAATAACTTGAGTTGTGCTACACGTTCGCGCTTGTGTTTGGTCAAAACGACTTCCACTTCCACAGGTGTGAGGACTTTGACAACGTCTCCGTTCAGCAGGCGATTCCGAATGATTTTGGCATCTTCGGGTAAGGGTAAAAAATGATTTGCCCAGGTTTGTATTTTTTCCAGTTCTTCAGGAGAAACTGGACCTTCTCCAGGAGCAAGACTATCTAAAATCCATTCTGCTACGTAAGCGGGCACATTACGTCGGTTCAACTGGCTACTTGGAAGACGGCGTTTGTCAATAGCCAGGCGGCCAAAGACCTCTTTGACTTTTTTATTAAGTGTTTCAGGAGTGAAAGTAATGGTCATAATCCTAATTCCTTGAGTAAGTCGTCTGGCTGATCGTAAAGAACCTTCACTTCTAATGCGGCTTCAGTCTTTCGTGTAAAGGTCACACCGTTAGGCTGTAAAAACAGCAATGAAACATCGACTTTTCCCTTTGAAGATTTTGGTGGCCAGGGAGTGAGCGATGCCTGAAATTTACGCTGACTCAGGGGAGGGATCTTCCACTTAACGTTTAGTTTAGCTCCATGAGAAAATTCTATCGATTGGCATTCTAATTCTAATGAACTACCATTAACAATATAGACAAATATATCTCCATTCATATCGGCTTCACCTGTGCCGGTCAGAGAGATTTCCAACTTGGGGTGCGTCACATCACGCTGGAAGAGAAACCATGGGACAATCACTTCCTCTGGGAATAGTCCCCCATGAGGATAGGCTTCTGTACCATTGGTGACTGTAAAACTTGCTTCGCCCCAGGCTATGCGTAGGTTTTCCGACATGCCAAAGCGTTCACCATACAATTCAACCCAACCATCATTTTCGTTTACTATAAACCCAGCCTCAGGAAAGTTACGCTGGAAATTTCCCCAAGCGACACGTCCGTGAGCCTCCATTCCCTCTTCAACAGGTAATTGGTGCGGTGAACGCGGATTCAATAGCCGCCCGTGATCGCTGGTGATCAGGATGCTTAAGGGAATATTTGCAGGAATGGTTTGGGCGACTTCTTCGATTTCGCTTAGGATGGATATTAGTTTTGCCTGAACTTCCCGCTCGCGTTTATCTTCCTTCTCGAAGTGATAGGCTTTATCTGGCTGTTCCACGCGCCAAAACCAGACCTCTCCGGCGGCGGCTTGCTGTAGGTGTTTCTTTGGGGATTGATTGTCTGGCAAAATTTTTCCCAGAGTTGTGGTCTGTGGAGCGTTAAGCGGCGGCACCCCTTTCAGAAGGGCGTCTTTGGCAAACTCAGTGACAGTAGGCAGGGCAGTAAAGCAATACATTTTTCGTAACAAAGTTAATCGCGGGGCACGGGCAGAAAGTTCCTGAACCAGCCATTCAGCATCCCAGGCGGGTAAGCCATCCAGGATTACGCACAGGGTCAGGGTGTTGAGGTCGGTCAGGTGAGCAGATTTTTGGAAAGACAGATGTTCGCCCCCTAGCAGCCAGAGCGGGTAACGCCGCAGCAACCAGCGGGCAAAGGTTTGCGCAAGCTTGACCGCAGTCTGGCGGGCAGTTTCGTCCCCAAATTGCGCCTGCCAGCGGCGGTAAGGCAGGTACTCACGCTCGAACCACTCCAGAACAGCGTTTTCGTCTTCTGGCAGGTCAGTAGGCACAGGCGGCGGTAGATGCTTTTCTAGGTCAACCAAATTTGAGGGGTTGAGGTAGGGTTGAAGTTGCCAAAGCACTTCGCGGGTAAGTGCATGGGAGTGTTCACGGTAATAATCTGCCGTTTGACGCGCCAATTCCTGCCGCAATTTCAACGGCAGGGGGAAGGGTAACATCTTGGCAAAGAATAAGCCATTTGTTGCAATGATGCGCTTCATCCAGACTTCTCTCACCACACTTAGCCAGCGAGCGGGCAGTTCGAGCGGGAATTCATCCCAGGCATGATCTGCACCTTCCTCCGCGCCAAGCCAGCGCAAGAGCAGTGTTTCTGCCTGTGCGGCATTGGTAGCACGATATAGTTCTTTGATAGGTGCTTCGCCTGCTTGCATTTCCATATCGGAAGCAAATTTTTTTAAAATGACGGCTTCGGCTTCGGTGGGGGTGTGTTCCAGCAACCAGATCAGCCAGCGCGCGGCGTGTTCAGGCGAAGGCTCATATTTCCAAAGCCACAAATCGTCAGGATAGCAGTGATTGAGAATAAAGACGGGTGTAATTTGATCAGGTGAAATTGTCGTTTGCTCTAATTTCTCTGTCAGTTCCTTTGCCTGTAAACTAGTAAGCCCGGGGAACACTTTGCGAAGTGCATCGCTGGACGATTCAAGATATTCAAACGATTGGCCACGCAGACGGTAAAACGCTTCCGCCCAAGCACATAATTTTTCACCCTGAATCAGAATAGGGGTATCATCGGTAGCCCATTGCAAAAAATCTACCTCAGTTTTTATAATATGGACATTGGGGGTAGCAGGCAAATTGCCTTGACGATCAAGGAAAATCTTCTTGCCATTCATCTCAATCTACCAGTTTTTGTAATCGTTCCAAACATCGACGGCGAGTAGCAAGATCACTTATGCGCATAAAACGTTCTTCAATTTGGGCGACAAGGTCTTCCTCCATCCGCTGTTGCAGTGCTTGTTTGAGTTGATAAACGCGATATAGATCCTCTTCTGATAAAAAAGCGGGTGGATTTTCCAGAATTTGAAGCAATTTAGCAGGGGGTTCACCGATTTTATAACGTCTTGCAAGATCATCTAGCCAAGCATGAGCCTCTGAGATTTTGTTTTGCCGTAACCGGATAATTTCTTCTCGTTTTGAGCGTAACAAATCTTTCTGCGCTAAGTTGAGGCAGGAATTGAAACGATTTTCTATCGCTTCAAGCTCTGCTTCAAAATATTCCAAATCCTTAGGGCTATTGCTGGGTAACTGGCTAAGCGATTGAAGGGCTTCAAAGAATGCCTCAAGTTGTTCGATCTTTTGCTGACATTCGAGCAAAATGGCCTCAAATTGCGTTCCTTGGAAAGCATTCAGGTTGCGTAATAGCGTATCTCGTTTGTTGCGTAAATCGGACAATGACTTTGCCTCAGCAATTGCTTCAGGGAGTGATTTTGCTATCGTCTCATATTGACTGATTTTCGCCTCAATCTGATGAATTTTTTCCATCCGAAGTTTTTCGGTTTGTGGGGAAAGATTCTTAAATTCGCCCAGACGGTCCTGGTATTTATAAAGGTCTGCTAACCCTGCTGAAGGACTCATTTGGATAATTTGCTCAATGATACTCTTTTCACTCTCTCGCTGTTTCAACTCCTCGCGCCGACGATTGAGAGTTTCAAGTGCTTTATCCACTTCTTTTGCCAAAGCAGGATAGTCGGACAGGCTCTTGCGGGCACGTTTGAGGTGATCTTCGTGAGATCTATAGTCTGCCAGATCCTCCAATTTTGAATATTTGTTGCAAAACTGTGTAAGAGATTGTTGCAAAGTCGTTTCCCAGTGGTTTTTTAGATCGTGAATGGTCGCTTGCCCTGGTTGTACCAGTGATGGGGATTGAAGTTCTTTGAGAGTGTTTTGTAAACGTAACAGACCATCAAAATCGCTTCTTTCGAGTTCTTTTAACCATTCGGTTACCTGGTGATCATAAGTTTGGGCTATTTTCACTTCCTCCTCCAGGCGAGATTTCAATCGCTCAATTTCTTCTCGTTTGCTATCGGGTAGTCGCGGGTAACTCAATGTTTGTGCCAAAGTGTTTAGGGCGTCGTGTGCTTCAATCAATGTGAAAGGTTTCCCCTGGCGAATCTGATCTAAAACGAGATCTGTTTGATGATATATTTCATCGGCTTTAACGCGACTGATAGCAAGGGGCGTTGAGATAGTGATATAAGTGAAGAATTTTAGGAGAGAGTTGTTCTGATTCAAAATATTTCTTAGCTCGCTGAATGAAACTACTCTTCCGCCTAATGAAATGCGTGAGAATTCATGGCGGTGATAACCCATCCATGACGCGAACAACAGCGCTAAAGTGTTGTAATCATGTCCATAAGGAGGATTAAACAATTGCAACAAAACTTCCTGAACGCGAACCTCATTGCAACCGGGAGGAAAAGCCTGGTTAAGGGCTTCCCAGGCGTTTCTTAAGGCGTTATTGGTGGGAGGCTGAATAATGTAATCTTCCGCAGAAAGCAACCCCCACTTTTGGATTAGGTAATGGGTGATTAATTGATACTGGATATCTCTGTTTCGGAGAGTAGGTAGACTTCCAGCGATTTCATTGCTTAGTAACCCGAGCATTACATTTTGAACCGCATTGCGTAATTGATTGTTACCTTTCCCGATTACCTGATACTGCGTATAAAATTCCACTCGGTACGCATATGCCTGGCGGTAACACTCTGTTATGATGGATTTGAGGGATAAACGTCTGAGTGCCTGGATCGAAGGGCGATAAACTGATGGAATGGCGTAATCCGATAGATGAACGGGCAGATCAGCATAATTTTGAATATCTTCGACCAAACCAGTAATTGCGTGAGAAAAATTGGCTTCGGCCAAATTTTTTTCCTGCTCATACATCATTGAGCCGATTTTTTCACGGTCGGTATTATTCATGTTTTTAAGCGCCTTCAGGCGGCGTGCAGTTAAAATGAGGTCAGGCACAGGTCTCTTTGGAAGCACAATAACTACCGGAATAGGAAATTTGGAGCCTTCCAGTGCTTCCTCTAAAATTGATTGAGCGGTATGCCTTAAAGTTTCCTTTTCTTGTTCAGTTTGCGCAATTAGCCAAATAACAACTCCACGTTTTCCTTCCTCAATACTATTAAGACTTGCTCGATAAGGTTGAATTAGTGACCGAAGTGCTTCCGTGTTAAACATCTCCGCTGTCATAGCGGTATGATAGGGAGTCCAATCAGCAGCATGTCCAAATCCAAGGTTCAACTCCATTGGCTCGCGAACAAAAATCGAAACAATAAGTTCCATCAAGTCATCATCAACAGGCGTTTGTTCTATGGCACGCTGCAAGATTTCTTCCACTTCCTGCGGACGGCTGCTGGCGGGCCAGAGGGAAGATATTCTGTTTACAGGGTCGTAACGAATAACTCTGGCGTTAGCCAATTCTTTAAGAATCTGCTTGATCCTTTCTCGGTCCACACCGCTAATATGATGTAAAAGTTCAATTTGTGCTCCCGCATTTGCCCTCAAGTTAACTGCTGCTTGAACATACAAGGCTTGTAATACTTTTTGGTGTTCATCGTCCAGTGCCTGAGGTGCAGTTTGAAGTGCATTGTGGTAAGCCTGGTACCATTTTTTAGACAATTGCTCGCCAAAGAAATCAGCCAGAGCAATAGGATAGATAAAGTTTGGCCTTCCATCTATCTGGGCAGGCTGTGTGCGCAGGCGAGACCAAGACTCACGCACAAATTGCAGTGCAGTACGAGGATTTTCGCTTGCCCCTGCTTCAAAATGATGGATGGATAAGATAGCGGTGGTTAACGGGTGGAGAGGAAAACAACCCTTAATTACTTTTTCTCCAAAAGATCCCACATCCCAATGCAATTCCTGAGAATAATGGTTCCCAAAATGCTCCAAAACAATTTCCCGTGCCTGGGCAAATGCACTTCTCACCGATTGTTGTTCCTGAAATTTTTCCCACGCAACTTCGTCCTGTTTCAAGTAAGCGTCCAAAACACTTTCCATGAGCGAGAAGAGCCGCCCTCGTCTGTCTCTAGGCAAACGTTGTAATTCTCTCCTTACATCCTCAAGTTGTTGTCCCGTTGCGTAGGTACTTGAGATAGTCTCCACATCATGCTGAGAAAAAGCCACAAATGCGCTTTTGCCAGGGCAATCACTGATGCCGTTGAGCAATTCCTGTAATTTGCCCGATGAACGGCTCTGGATGTACTTGCGTAGAAACAGGCTAAATTCATCAAACAAGATCAGCAAGCCGCCAAATCCTTTGGGCTTGCAAACCTCGTTCACAGCCCAAATGACCAGGTCTTTTAAATTTATTTCACGGCCAAAGTTGGGATAGACGCCATTAAGATGCTTGAAGAGTTCCAGGGTTAGTTCATGTGATCCTTCCCGTTTTAGTGATTCAATTAGAGAAGGTAAATCGGTGTTTTCTTGCGCCAGGAATTCTTCAGCGCGTTCTCGCATTAATCCTTCGAGCCCTCTGAGCCATTTTTCAGCCGCATGGGTCCAAAGTGGAATTTGGATAGAGCGAGTGGCTTCGTGTTCGGAAAGGGCTTTTTCCAATGCAAGGATGAAACCCTCCTGTAAATCATTAATGACATCTCCCTGTAAGCGAATAACAAGGAATTCGCCTTTGCTTTTTTTAAACTCCCGATACCCAGCCAGCTGTGAGGGATTGTTAAGCGCCTGTTCAAGACGAGACAGGATAATTCGAACCTCTTCTGAATCGGCCGGCCGAGAAAAGAAATTAGCCAACGTCAACGCCAGGTGGCTTTTCCCGTGTCCATAATTCGCTGTCAGGACAAAGCGATTTTCAAACCTATCTACTGAGTAAACAGTTTTCAAAAGATCCAGCACTTCTTTGGCGGAGTAATCCCTTTGGGCATAACCGATTGTGGTGGGAGCATGAGTGGTGAAAATGTAGTTTCGGAGCAATTGTTTGTTGAGGTCAGGTTTTTCATAATCGCTCAGTTGAACATCAGAGCGAAATTCTCCTTCGAAATCCATTTTGACCAGGTCTTCGATCTTCATTATGCTAAATCCTCCCAATGGTAAAAAACTATTTGATTCCACCTTCGGCTATATACATCGCATAGTGGTGTTTAAGCTCAAGAGGTAACAATTCATTGGCACCTTCTGGAATAGTCAGCACCAGTTTTGTATTCGGATACGGTATACCCTCAAGAACGGTTAGCCAAAAACGTTTGCGTTCATCTACTTCCATCCCCAAAAGAAGCAAATCAAGAGTGTGCACTAGCAGGCAAGAACGCTTGAAATCCCTCTCGGTTAATTGACGCACCATTTCAACCAATTTGAAATGACCATTCTGCCGGGTAAGGCCAGAAAAACGGGCACCTTGTGGCAGGCTTTGTAAGAAAAACTGGCGCGCATCTATGGCTTGCATATCTAAACGCAAGGCAAGGATTTCTTCTTGTCCTAATAAATGCCTGGGTAGTAACCAAATCCCTATGCCCAACCGGGCACCAGGTTGACGTATCTTTTGAAGCAAATCGTAGATATCCATCCCCTGTATTCTTTAGTCCAAGAATTAAATAGCGTACAGTTTGTCCAAAGCGTATTCTAGGCTAGGCTGGAGCAGCACAACTTGATAGGGGTGCGCAATCCGGTAGAGGTCAATCATACCTTCCTGCTTCAGTTGTAGCAGCAATTCGGTGAAGCCACTTTCTCCAAGCAGAAAGAGCCCGGCAAACCGGTCTCCGCTCAGGTCATCCAGGTTAACCGTTAACCGCTCCCCATAGTGCGCTTGCCAGTAATCTGCCAGTGCATACCCCAGCGCCCAGATCGGAGGCTGGGACACTCTCTGTACATGATAAGTATTTTTTTCAATCTCCTCGAGCAAACCCAGTCGACTCAATCCGTCTCTTTTAAGATAGGTGCCGGTAAAGATTGTGATGGTGCTTCGGATTGAATGTGGAGAAGGGGCTTTACCCTTCTCTCGCTGTAAAAACCCAGCCAAATCATCAGCAAGTTGATCTGCCGTGAAAGTGTTGCCCGGTACAAACCAGTGAGTCACCAAATAATGCCAGAAAGCCGTAGGACCATGTGGCGCAGCCAGGTGATAATGCAGCAACCACTGGGTACCCGTTTTTTCCAGATTGGGGTCATGCTCGGCAACAAAACGCCCGAATAGAGTAAGATGTTTTTTCTCGTCCAACAAACCCGCCCGATAGGCATAACGTGGCATGGCTTCCTGATAAACTGTGCCTAAATCAGTTTTATTGGCAATATCAGACTGGTTAAACTCTGGCTTTTCTTGAGCTACAAACAGAACTTTTGTAATAGAAGAACGCGATAAGGAAAAGGTTCGATGGAAAGTTAAGCTCATTTCTCAATTCCTTTCACAGATGACATATCAAGCAACTTTCATCCTCAGATTCCTCTGGGGTGAAGATATTTGCCAGAGTTAAGTTACCCCTTGATTTCAAAGGGTGATCCTTGCGTCGCTCATACTCTTCTAAAATTGCTTTTCTGCGCTCTGGAGAGCGTAACTCTTTGAGACTTTCTTTTTGTGACCATGTATAACGTTCGCCAGTTTCTGGATTTTCCTTTTCGTAACTTTCTGCCTTCTCATATAAATCAGGATGATGTTCTAGTAAACCAAGCCATTCAATTTTTTGTTGGAAAAAGCAGAAATAACATCCAGACCTCGAACGCCATTGGTAGTATTCAGGTAATCCTAGACCGCTCTCTTCTAATATTCGTATAACATCTTCTTTTCGTATACCCTCTTCAATAAAAGGATAATGTGCGATGATGTTTGGTTTTGTGGAGATATACCCTTTTCGGTAAGTTTCATCTGCCCGGATTCCGATGTAATTATGGCAAATGCTGTCACCTATATATTCTTCAAAGGGTTTTATTTTAAGATATTCTGTACACCAACGAACTTGTCCTGAAGGTAGAAAACCACCACGCGCCTTGAGCATATCATCAAAGGACTGACGGGCCTTAAGTCTTTTGATTTCCTTACCTAGAAAAACCTCAAGCCTATCCAAGTAACTGTAAGTTTCTCTCAATTCCTCACCAGTATCGCAGAAAACGTATTCCAGGTTAGGGATACGATCGCGCAGGTAAATTGCCAGAGCCGTGCTATCTTTGCCGCCGGAAAGCGAGACAATATGGCGAGCAGGTTGCTCGTTATTAGACATAAAGACCTCCATTAACGACTGTACCAAATAAGACAAAGAAAGCCCCCCACACTTTAAGTATTGTATTCATTTCATTGAAAAGTCTCAACGTTTTCTCATTTCAATTTTGTAAGCAAAAGGCGTAAAGCAACTTTGACTATTTCAGGGGAAACCCCGCCTGCTTTAAGCGAAACTTCCAGGTCTTCTGCTAATTTTTGAGCCTTTTTTAGGACATCATCCGGAAGAGTAGAAGGGTCGGAAAGATCTGCTTCTTCTCTCAATAGAGTAGCCAAATAGTTGGCTTGAGCCTGAAAACGCTCCGCGTCAGAATCAGTCCATGACCGTAAAGGTCGATTCGCTATATAAGCAAGAACGCTTTCCAGAGCAGCGCGCGAATCTGGGGCTTCAGCAGCCCGCTTGAGTAAAGGAAGCAGATGGGGATGGGTCACCCGGTGGATAAGGTTACTGGATTGCTGACAGAAATACTGCCAGCCGGTTTCATCCGGTTGCAATCCACAGGCAATAAGCCATGTATCGCGTGCCCACATCATCAGGCGCGGAGTCGCCTGGGCGAGAGCATCTAGCGCCTGATTCAATCGTTCAAAAAAGAGGTCAAATCGTTGGGAATCGAATTCTTCAGTATCGAAGGGAGGCATTCCAAGCGCTTCGGGGACCTCAACGAAAAGAAAACGTTCTGGTGAGCGTGCTGTATCTACAGCGCGGCGCAGGTTGAGGGCGGATTCTGGTAATTTGCGCGTTCGCCAGGCATATTCCGGGAGGGCTTTCAAGCGGCCAATCAAAGAGCGAACCACTGGCATGACATAAGGCACAACCTGTAATCCCCGTGCCATTCGTTGAATCACTGCTGCACGCAGGCCGGTTACTCGGCAACCGGCTATCGCGAATAATTCTGGACGGCGCAACAGCACTTCCCAATCCGCGATGGTGGGATCAACCAGCAATGTTCCTTCTTTATACAATGTCATTTCGTTTTGATGAACCTTGTAGAAAACCGCAAGGAGAACGGGAGCCAATCCTGCTGTAACACCGTATGGAGGCGCAAACAGACGGGCATAGAGGTCTGGCAAAGGTCGTGGCTCGGGCAGTCCTTCAAAAACGAATTCTGTCATTGCCTTCCAAACAGGGTTTAATTTAAGAGGATCATTTTCTGGTGGTGGGACAATAACCCATGTTTCTTCATTTTGCTGATGCAATCCTCCACGGCGCAGGAATGTCTCGTACATACTGCGCTCAGGCGGAAATTTTTGAATACCCAGTAAGGGCTGGTCTGCTCGGGTGAGAATGCCTTCAATGAGAGTGCGGCGTGCTGCTGCTGCTTGTGAGGTCAATTCGCGACGGTTGAGCATTTCATTTCGCAATAATGGCGAGTCCCGGTAGAGAGCGTCGCAGATCTCTGAAAGGAGAGACGATAGACCATGCTGGACTTTGTGGGAAATGTCTGTGCCACCATAAAACCACTTACAGGCACGCAAGGAGGATATTTGATATAGATTGAAAGCCTCATCCAGTTCAACGCGTATGGCTTGTTCAATGGCTGCGAGACGAGTTCGCCATTCGCGTCGCGCGACGGGATCATCCCGTAATTCGGGAGTGTTTTCATATACCCAATGAAGGCCACGAAATTCCTGCGCCAGTTCCTTCAAACGAATAGCACGCCCAGCCACACCGGTTACCACGTTGGACCGAGAAGCCAGAGCTTCGCTCTGTGCCCATTGTTCGAAAACTTCTAGATCTCCCAATGTTCCTGGCAGGCAAAGTAGAACCACTCCGCTGGCACTTTCTGATGGAGTCAAAGAAACAGATTCTCGGTTATGCGTATCAACATAACGAACATCAAAAAATCGTTGAGCACCCGTTATATAACTGTGACGTCTCGCCATTAAGGGACGTGGAGGCAGGTACTTTTGCAAGACCTCAGCCACACTGATAGTTGTTTCCAGAGTAGCACGGGCAGCCTGTAAACGCTCTTCAATGTCCACATCGCTACCTTGCCATACGGCATACATATCATTAAAACGGCGGTATACAATAAAAGAGCGATGCTGAAGCGACTTCAGACCATTGCGTAATTCATTCTCATCATAAATTGGTGATAGCGCACTCAAGATTAGGTTCTCTCTTGCCTGGAGGGGACTAATCTCTCCCAACCAGTTCAAAAGCCCAATGGTTTTCAAAATATCTTGTTCACTTTTCTTTAGGTGGGGGGCATTTTCTAGTCGTTCCAGTGTTTCCGTAATTGGACGTGCTCGGCCTGTGGCGTAGATAATGTTTTGATAGTTGGCTACAAGATAGTCAAAAATATAAGGCAAACACAACATCTCACCCAATGAGTGAGTGGCTAAATATTCCTGAAAGCCAAAGGGTTCCTGTGAGGAGAGATACGCAAAAAGCGAGCGCTCGTTTTGTGCTAGGCGACGAAAAATATAGGGGAGAGAAACAAAGACACTAGGATGTAACGGATAAACTCTACGGCTAAGGGCTTCAAATTCTTCAATACTTATTATCGCAGGACACCATTTCTGCAAGGATTCCCTTGATACGGTTAAATCAGAAACAATCTGAGGGTCAATATCAACAAATGTGCTTGCCAGCAGACGCATTTGTTGGATAGGTGGTTCCTGAAAGGGGATATCTTCAAAACGCCCTTGAACTTTTGCCCATTCACGCTGGGTTGCTCGATCCAATAGAGCAGCATACCCTTCAAAAGATTGGTGCAGGATTCCGATGAAGACGAGAGAAGGGGTTTTATTTTGTGCAGAAAATTCAGCCAACTCTTGTAGTAGATAAACGTCGCTTTCTTGAGGGTGGAAGGATGCAAATTCCAGAGATTTGCCCATTTCGTCAAAAATGATTAGTGTGCCAGCTTTACCGTACCCAAGTCTGCTAGCCGTTTCGAGAAACTTTTCTACCCACTTCAAGAAAATACGGCTGTCTACTTCGCTGAGTGTTCTTAATTCTTCCTTCAAGGAGTTGGGAAATTCTTTGGCTTCCATTGCACGAGAGAAACCGCGAACCAGACATTGTTGAAGAGAAGCGCGTGTTCCTGTGACAGTCACGACTTCAAACCACCCGCGTTCTCCAATTACTTGACCCAGGCGCTTTGCCAGTTCAGGATCAGCCTTTGTAAGTATTTCCAAGGCTATCGGATGGCCTGGATGCTGCTTATCTAATAAGTGCGCAAGAAACAAACCAAAGAATGATTTTCCAGAACCATAAGGGCCTGTTAGTGTCCATGCTTTGCTATTGGTGGTCAGACCGTCCACAATGCGCCCCAGTGCTACCAGAGCCTGAGCAGTTAGGGTATATCCGCTAAGCGAGTTGCCATTTGATGAATAATCTTCCAAACGTACTGCACGCAATCGATTAGAGCGAACTCGGACAATATTGTTCAGCAGTAGTTCAGTCTGCATAATACCCTCTTAATAAATCCCAGCCTAACTCTGGCGATGCAGCATGCAAGTACACTTGGCGCTGGCCAGCAGTCTCCTGGATGGCTATAGCATCACTCGTAATTGTTTCCAATTCTTCTAAATATGCCATTACACTGTTCTCATCCAGTTTAAAAATCTGACCTGGACTTCCGGGCGAATAGACACATTCGTCAAGTGTAACGGTTCGCTGATGAGCCATTTTCTCTACTAGAAATTCCAGTAATGCATATCCAAAAACGGCAACCGGAAGAGATGTCTTTGCCCCAACATTAAAACGATATACACTATCGCTTGGCGTCAAGCGAATCAGGTTCAAATCTACCAATGGGCAGTTCAACGTTTCTTCGCTTTCCCCTTTTTTAACTTGTGGCGGAACATAGGTGTGAATGAAAACATCAAATTCACGTTCAATCATTCCTTCAGTCGTATTTATACCTCGCTGGGTCAACTGGGTATTAAGAAATTCCAACATCGTCGACTTGCGAAATTCAACATCATGGTAACGAGAGAATATCAGGTGCCATACTATTCCGCGTTCTTGATCGCTGGAGAGCAGCCAGTGTAACAACCATAGTGATCCAATATCTTCCAGATACGGATCCCAACCATTATCAGCGAGCAGTGCAACCCCCAGTTTGGATGTCGTCATGGCACGTGGATTGTCATCAGCAGGCTTAAACAAACCTAATCTCAATCCCCAGTAGCGAATTGAGGTGGCCATATTCTTCCCAACACCAAGAATGATAAATGCATCATCTCGGCTAAAGATAAAGGGGTCTTCCAGGATAGCATCGATTGCCTTCTTGAGCCAACCGTCTCGAAAAGTAAATTTCTCATGTCCACCAAAAGAAAAGCGAGAAAGACTCTTTGTACTCTGATGGGAAGGAGATGTGTTGTAGTCAATGGGTAGGTCTTGCCCATGATCGGGCAAATTGCTAATGTGACGGCGGTGACGTTTGTAAAGAGGCATATTTTGTTGTCCCTTAATGAAATGCGTTTTATAAAAAAAACGAATAAGACTGACAGTTCCCTTTCGCCCAGGAGTAAAAGTTCGCTATGCTCAATTTGCCGCAACGCGCCAGCACCGTGTACGTGTAGCCTTTCCAGCCTCGCTGCATCCACCGGCTGGGCTTAAGGATTAATAATACACCAAAAATTTACCTCCTGAGGCGGTTCTTAATGGGCTCTTCCTGAATTCAATCCCTGAAATCACGCTAGTGATAAATAAAAGGATCTCCCGATTCGATAAACTGTATCGGCATTGTGGGAAATAAAGGTTGCAGCCAGTCTACCAGGTATTTCATCCCAATCTCTTCAGTACGATTGTGGCCCAAAATAATTAGAGATTTGTTCATCCCCAGTTGGGCGGCGTCACGCACATAGGCTGGCAAAGTCCATTCCAGAATTTCCCCGCAAATGATGGTATCCAGGTTTTTTCGATGTATGAGTTCCATCGGCATTTCTTCTCTGCCTAAACCCAGACTGCCCCCGCCAACCAGAACACCAGTTCGCTCTACCTGTCCATTTACAGCACCTACCAGACGGCATATTTCCACCCCCAGTCTTTCTTTCAGGAATTTTGCCAGATCCATCACAGGAATTTGAGGAATGGTAAAGCAATGTTTTTCATCTGGATCCTGATAGTTCTCCCATCCCAGTTCTCTGATTAACCCGGCATATATCAGGTCAGGTTGGGTTCTGTGCATGTGGTCGTGAAATCGCCAGATATTGACGCCCTGGTTATGAATAAGACTCATCTTTTTCGCATAGACAGGATCCTCTGCAAGCCAGCCGGTTTCATCCGGACCATTGAAAAAAGTAGGCTCGTGAGTGATGATCAGATTCGCGCCTCTTTGAGCAGTTTCCTGAATGACATCAACAGTAGCCATGAAAGTTGTGACAATGCCTGTCACTTCCCGATACCAATCCCCGGCAATCAATTGATCGCAGGTTTTCTCAAAAGGCGGGATCTGACACTTTTGGATGATGGCTTCAACTACATCTCTGACATTCATGGTTTACTCCCTTTGACAAAATGCCACACTTTCTCATTGCCAGTGTTTCCCAGAATAGTGAATTTGCTCTTGAATTGCCAGGATTCAGCCGATTTTTCCCCACCTCCGGAAAAGATTGGGGGACATCCCCCGTCAAACAGATTTCGTAAATCCTCCCGAAAAGGAGAAATTTTCAGATCTGTTTGGTGGATGCCCCCCATGTCAACCTCAAAGATAGGCTTCAGGTTTTTTGAGGTTACACCAGTCGGATTAATGCCGTTGCCCGTATATCCCTGGACGAAGAGCCTGCCAGAATCTGGAATTCACCGGGCTCGACCACCCATCGAGATTGATAGGGATCGTAATAAGCAAAGGCTCTTTCGTTTAACTCAAACGAAAGCGTTTTGGCTTCACCGGGCTGGAGTTCCACTTTGGCAAATCCCTTCAGTTCTTTTGGCGGACGCGGCAGTGAGGATTGAAGGTCACTCACGTAAATCTGCACCACTTCCTTACCGACGCGTTTTCCGGTGTTTTTCACAGTTACCTGTACGCGAACAGGTTGCCCCACTGTGGCTTCCGTTGGAACGGTCAGGTTTTCATACGCAAAGGTGGTATAGGAAAGCCCGTGCCCAAAGGGGAAGAGGGGTTCCATTTTCTTCTTGTCGTAATAGCGATATCCGACAAAAATGCCCTCACCATAATACACCTTGCGGTCCCCCGGATAATTGATGAATGCGGGTGTATCCTCCAGACGGCGGGGGAAAGTGACGGTTAGTTTTCCGGAGGGATTGATTTCCCCGAAGAGAATTTTAGCGATCGCATTGCCGCCTTCCTGTCCGGGATAATAGGCTTCCAGGATTGCGGGGACTTCATCTGCCCATGGCATCTCAACTGGTGAGCCGGTGTTGAGAATCACCACAGTATTGGGGTTGGCTTTCAACACTGCCTGAACCAGTTCATCCTGTGCCCCCGGCAGACGCATGTGGGGACGGTCGTAACCTTCGCTTTCAAATCCCTCTGGCATCCCAACAAACACCAGTGCCGCATCGCTCCTGGCGGCTAATTCCACGGCTTTCTGAAGGCGATGATCTTCTCCTGGAGCAAAGAAGCGCATCCATGCCAGTTTCCAGTAGGCAAATTCATCCTCGTTATCTTTCAAATATTCAATCACCAGGTCATACGATTTGCCTGCTTCCAGATCCATCTGACATTGTGCTTCTCCCTCTGCGCGATGTTCTCGCGGTTTTGAGACCTGATCAAAGACTTTTTCACCATTGATGAAGACGCGGCAGGCGCTGGTATTGTAAAGGAACAGGGTGAACGTCCCACTTTCCAGGGGCGTAAATGTGCCCTGGGCGCGGAAAGAAAAGCGTGACGAAGTCACATGCGGAGCCGGCAGGGAGTTTGCCCACATCCACATTTCAGCCTTTGGGACCATGATGGTGTCGGCTGGTTGACCTTCCAGAGACGGGTTGTCAAAGAAATCAATTTTCAACCCCTTCTCTCCCAACCAGTCAGCACCCAGGACGGGCGGTTGGTGATAATTATCGCATCCTTGTTCATATTCAATACGTACCCGATTACCTAATCGAGCGCGCAGTGCTTGCAATGGAGAAACCCGATACGGAGGATCTACGTAAGAAGAACCGCCACCTCCAATGCGATCCTCTGCCGCGTTGGGTCCAATCACAGCAATGGATTGAATTTTCTCTGCATCCAGCGGCAACAGGTCGCCTTCATTCTTTAAGAGGGTTATCGCTTCTTCGGCAACCTCAAGTGCCAGAGCCTGGTGTTCGGGCGTATTGACAGAGCCGGGTGGGAGAGTTGCAGGATCATCGAACTTCCCCGCACGGAACAGGATGCGCAAGATTCGGCGAACGGCATCATCAATGACGCTTTCCTCAATTTGCCAGGTGTTTACAGCGTCTTCTAGGAATCTCCCGTAATACCGGGCGGGACCGGGCATTTCCAGATCCAGACCATTTTCGACCGATTCGAAGATTGTGTGATTGGCTCCCCAGTCCGAAACCACTACACCGTCAAACCCCCATTCCTCTTTCAAAATATCTCGAAGGAGGTGCCGGTTTTGAGATGCATATACCCCGTTAATGCGGTTGTAGGAACACATCACCGTGAACGGCTTGGCTTCTTTCACCACCATCTCAAAATGGGGGAGATAAATTTCCCTGAGTGTGCGTTCATCGATTTCCGAAGAACCACGATGCCGTTCAAATTCCTGATTGTTAGCGGCAAAGTGTTTTAGGGATGCTCCCACCTTCTTGCTTTGTAATCCCTTGACCCATGCTATGCCCATCTTTCCATTGAGATAGGGATCCTCTGAATACGATTCAAAATTCCGCCCTGCTAAAGGATGGCGCACAATATTCACACAGGGTCCTAACAGAATATCACAATCCATGGCACGGGTTTCTTCTGCCAGTGCCATTCCGACTTTCTCAATCAATTCTGTGTTCCATGTTGCCGCCATACTTACCCCGGTCGGGAAACATGTAGTAGGACCGGCTTTTCGTCCGGCGTCCGGATAACTTGCTCTCACGCCGTGAGGACCGTCCGTCATGGTGATGGAAGGAATGCCTAATCGGGGAATGGGCATGGTCCGCCAAGCATCTTTTCCAGAGAGAAGTGATACCTTTTCGGACAATGTCATTTGGGCTATCAGATCGGAAATTTTCTGCTCAATGGGATCTTGATTGTGAACGTTCATATTTTACTCCTGAAAAAAGTGACGAGAGGGAAATTTAGGGTTATCATATCACATGTGAGAAAATTTGCCTCATAAGAATCTCTCATCATTTTTCTGAACCAGGATAAATTTTTCCAATTCAAACACAACAAACCTCGAAGGAGAAAGAAAAAATGGCGCTTACACCAGAATGGGAACATCGTATTAAATCCTGGGAGCGTACTCTCTGGGATGCAATTTATTTGCCGGTTGAGGAAGTTCCTCTCGAAGGATTTACGACCACCTTACGGTTGACCTATGAGGAGGCTGTTCAAGGTCCATTTACCCCTATGCCTTCTGGAACTCCCTGGGGAGCCAAGTGGGAATACGGCTGGTTTCGAACAAAAGTGACCATTCCCGAGTCCCTCCATGGCAAACGGGTTGTCCTGCGGCTCGATCCCGGGGGAGAAAGTCTCGTATGGGTCAATGGAAGAATTGAAGCCTCTATTGGATGGGGGCATCCACAGTTTACACTTGCCGCCTCTGCTCAGAAAGGAGCAGCGTATGATATTCTCATTGAGGCGTATGCGGGTCATGGCAGAATTACAGTAGGCGATGGACCCAATCTCTGGGGAGTACAAACCGTGCCGGAACCTCCGGCAACGCAGACAAAAGTTGGCCAAAGCACATTGGGAGTCTGGCGTGAAGATATTTATCAATTAGCACTGGATTTCACCACCCTCAGAGAACTCAGGGATGGGTTGGATCCATTGTCTCTACGGGCTTCTGAAGTGGATGAGGGATTGATGGAAGCCACCCGCATCCTGGACCTTGAATTACCAGAAGAGGAACTCCTGGAATCGGTTCGTAAGACCCGCGCTGTTTTGAAACCGCTATTGGATTGCCGTAATGGAGATACTGCTCCGGAATTGCATGCATTTGGACATGCCCATATTGATGTTGCCTGGCTCTGGCCCCTTCAGGAAACGGAACGAAAAATTGCCCGCACGGCAATTAACCAGTTGAAGTTGATTGAGGAATATCCTGAGTATCGTTTCCTTCAAAGTCAACCTCAGTTGTATCAAATGTTGAAAACACATTATCCAGAACTCTATGAGCGTTTTAAAGAAGCCGTTCGACAGAAGCGCGTTATTGCCGATGGTGGAATGTGGGTGGAAGCCGATACTAACATTAGCGGTGGAGAAAGCCTGATTCGGCAGATTCTGTACGGCAAACAATTCTTTGAGCAAGAGTTAGGGGTTAAAAGTGATATTTTGTGGCTTCCAGATGTGTTCGGATACTCGGGGGCTTTGCCACAAATTCTGCATGGATGTGGCATGAAAGGTTTTGCTACCCAGAAGATCACTTGGGCATATGGAGGTGGCGAACCTTTCCCCTACAATATCTTCTGGTGGGAAGGAATTGATGGCACAACCATCCCTGCCCATATTTTTACCGAATACAACAGTCAAACCAGTCCTCGTTTTATTTTTGAGCGCTGGAACACTCGCCTGCAGAAAAATGGAATTCAAACCATGATTCTCTCTTTTGGCTGGGGGGATGGTGGTGGCGGTCCGGAGCGGAATCATTTAGAGTATCTTCGCCGCGAAAGGGACCTGGAGGGTCTCCCCAGAGTAAAGATGTCTTCCCCGGCAGAATTTTTTGAAGATTTGAAAAAGCGAGGGTTACCCCGTCAGAAATATGTTGGTGAACTGTATTTTCAGGCTCATCGTGGAACCTACACCTCGCAGGCAAAGACGAAAAAGGGTAATCGGAAAAGCGAAATTGCCTTACGAGAAGCGGAATTCTGGGGTACGGTATCTCGCGTTCTCCGGGGGTATGATTTTACGGCAGATACTCTGCGCAACGCATGGATGAAAGTGTTGCTGAACCAGTTTCATGATATCCTTCCCGGCTCTTCGATCCACCGGGTGTACGAAGAGGCAGAAGCCCTCTACAGTGAGGTTTTGCAGGAGTCTCACTCTGTGACAGAGCGAGCCTTATCCACACTCGTTCAGCCTTCCAATGAAGAAGTAACTGTGTTCAATTCACTGAACTGGAAGCGAAAGGCGTGGGTAGAGGTACAGGGACAGTTGACTGAGGTTGAAGTACCCCCTTGCGGATGGGTTACAGTGACGGGCCCAGGGGTAACTCCTGCTGATCAATCCCTTTGGGTTCGGGCTGGAATGTTTCCTCAAGGAGGGGCTTTCCTGGAAAACGAACATTTACGCGCAGAAATTAATTCCCAGGGAGAGATTGTTTCTCTCATCGATAAATCCACTGGTAGAGATCAGGTTGTTGGGAAAGCCAATGTCTTCCGCATGTATAAAGACGTTCCTGATGTATGGGATGCCTGGGATTTAAACAGCATGACTGAAGAAATCCCTGTTGAACTTCATGGCCCTTCGACCATTGAGGTTTACTCGAACACGCCTTTGGAGGCATCGTTACGGGTCAGGCGAACGCTTCATCATTCAGAACTGATTCAAATCATCCGATTGAGAAAAGGAAGCCGACGCATGGATTTCCTCACCGGCATTGAGTGGCAGGAAAGTCATAAACTGCTTAAGGTAAACTTCCCGGTGAACATTCACTCAAACGAAGCCATTCACGAAATTCAATTTGGGCATATTCGTCGTCCCAATCATGCTTCACGGCAATTTGACGCTGACCGGTTTGAAGTGAGTCAACATAAATGGACGGCTCTGGCGGAAGAAGGGCGTGGCGTTGCTGTGCTGAATGACTGCAAATATGGCGTCAGCGTGAAGGGAAACAGCATTAATTTGACTCTCCTGAAATCCCCTCTCGCTCCGGATATGCTGGCTGACAAGGGATTGCAGACTTTCACGTATTCTCTCTATTTCTGGAATGGAAGCCTTCTGGAGAGTGAGTTGATTCAAGAAGCCTATGATCTGAATGTACCGGTGATGGTGATCAAAGGGAGTGCTGGTGAAGGTTCTTTGCTTCAGACCAGTTGCTCAAATGTGGTTTTGGAAACGGTTAAACTCGCAGAGGACGGATCGGGAGATGTCATTTTGCGGTTTTATGAAGCCATGCGCACCAGAACTTGTTGTCAGGTGGAGGTGAATATTCCTTTCCATACGGCTGTAGAAACGAATTTGCTGGAGGAAGGAGCGAATCCTGTAAAGCAACAGGGGAATACCTTGCTTCTGGAATTCCGTCCATTTGAAATTAAAACCCTTCGTCTGAAGATGAGATAGGAGATGCACAATGAAAAAACTATTTGTACTGTGCTTGATTTGCCTTATCCTGCTCAGTGTTGTTCTTTCTGCCTGTAGCGGAAATTCTGGCGAACAAAATCCGCTGAAGGGGACGGTATGGGCATTGGAAACTCTGGGAGAATCGGCGGCTTATCCGGGTGTGGATGTGATCATCGATTTCGGTGATGGGGAAGTCCAGGGCAATACCGGATGTAACAATTTCAGCGGGAAATACAGTATTAAAAAAGAGACAATTGAATTTAAGGATATTTCTATGACAATGATGGCATGTCAGGAGCCAGCTATAAACGCTCAGGAAAACGCTTTTTTGAATGCTTTGCAACTGGCGCGCTCGTATCGTACAGATGGGAATATGCTGGAGTTGCTGGATGAGTATGGGGAAACGCTCATGATCTTGAGACGTTATTAATCTCGAAAAATTAGTGAAACGAGTTTCAGGTGGAGGGCGAGAAAGTTGCCCTCCACCTGAGTTTTTAAGGGGTAAGACGACAAAGGAAAAAATGTGGAAAGATCACCCGCTTTTTACGTAACTCCATTCCTCCTGGGGTGTTTTCAGGCACAGAAGAATTTCAATCAGGGCTAATCCTGTCATATTAACCTGTTTGGTTAACACCTAATTAAATCGTTACGATTGAGGGATATTCCTTTAAAAAATTACTGAAAATAACAGGAGGAATCATGACGGTCACAAAACCTGTAGCGGTAGTTGGTTTGGGGGTGGTTTTGCCAGATGCGCCAGATGTACCGACTTTTTGGGACAACCTGAAGTCGGGAAAATATTCCATCGGTGAAGTGCCACCCGATCGCTGGCGAATTGATCTATATTACGACCCGGATCCAAAAGCACCGGATAAAACCTACTCAAAAATTGGCGCATTTGTTCGCCACTTTCAATTCGAACCGTATAAATGGGGAATTGCCATTCCACCGCGTGTGATTGAGCAAATGGACCAGACCCAGCAATGGGCAATTGCCGCTGCCCGGCAGGCATTAATGGATTTTGGTTACCCACAGAGACCTCTGGACCCTCAGCGAGTAGCGGTGATACTGGGAAACGCATTAGGGGGAGAAAGACACTACCTGACCAGTATGCGTATTCGCGCTGCAGAGTACCAGGCGACGCTGACAGCAGTGCCGGAATTCAAATCTTTGCCTCCTTCGGTACAGGAAGCCATTCTCGAGGGCATTCGGAAACAATTCTGCGCTTCAGTTCCAGATATTACTGAAGATACCATGCCCGGAGAATTGGGAAATATCATTGCGGGTAGAGTGGCAAACGTTTTTAATTTCCAGGGTCCTAATTTTATTACGGATGCGGCGTGTGCTTCCTCGCTGGCGGCAATTCAGGCAGCAGTGGATGGATTGAACAATTATCACTTTGATGCTGTCCTTACTGGCGGTGTGGATCGGAGTATGAGCATCGAAGGGTATGTGAAATTCAGTAAGATTGGCGCATTAAGCCCTGATGGTTCTCGCCCGTATGCGGATGGCGCGAACGGCTTTGTTCAGGGGGAAGGTGCAGCGATCTTCTTGCTCAAACGGCTTGAAGATGCAGAAAAAGATGGTGATCGTATTTATGCTGTCATTCGTGGCGTTGGAAGCAGTAGTGACGGAAAGGGGAAGGGCATCACAGCACCCAACCCGACTGGACAACAGCAAGCCATTGAACGCGCCTGGAAAAATGCCGGAGTATCGCCGGCTACTGTGAGCATGATTGAAGGGCATGGTACTTCAACGCGGGTCGGAGATGTTGTTGAAGTGAACAGTTTGACCGCAATTTTTGGGCAGTTTGACTTGAAACCCGGTAGTGTGGCGTTGGGTTCTGTAAAATCGAACATTGGACATTTGAAGAGTGCCGCAGGCGCTGCTGGGTTAATGAAAACTGTCTTAGCCTTACACCACAAAGAAATTCCCCCTACATTGAATGTGGAACGTCCAAATCCCAATATTGACTTTGCCCATATCCCGTTCTATCCCAATACTGTCTTGCGTGCTTGGGAAGTTAAACAGGGTGAAGTCCGACGTGCCGGGGTCAGTTCCTTTGGATTTGGAGGGACAAATTTCCATCTGGTTGTGGATGAATATATTCCCGGAATTTTACAGGCAGAAAAGAAAGTGTACTCGGGGGTGGATATAACTTACAGATCTGAGTCGGTCCCGGTTGAGGTTCCATTGGCTAAGGAGAGTTTGCCAGCCCCTTATCGTGGGTTGTACTTTGCCAGCGCAGATACGGGAGAAGGATTGAAACACGAAGTGGAAAAAGCGCTTCGTCAGGCTCAGCAAGGGATGTTACCCGAGAGCCGCATTCCTTCTGTAGAAGAACTGGAACGGCCTGAGCGTATTGCCATTGATTACAGTGATCGGGATGAGTTCATCAAACGCGCTGAGCGTGCGTTGAAAGGCTTTGAAAGCGCCTCGGACAACAATCCATGGCAGGCGCTTGTAGCGCATGGTGTCTTCCGGGGCAGTGGACAGGCGGGAAAGGTGGCTTTTCTGTTCCCCGGACAGGGCTCTCAATACGTGAACATGCTCAAAGACCTGTGTGAGGTGGAACCAGTTGCCGCTCAAACCTTTGCGGAAGCAGATCAAATCATGAAGCCAATCCTGGGCAAACCTCTTACAGAATATATTTACGTCTCAGGAGATGAAGCCTCTCTGGCGGAAGCCGAAAAAGCCCTGCGCAATACTGAAATCACCCAGCCGGCAATGTTGACAGCCAACGTTGCCATGATGCGCTTGCTCAACAAATTTGGCTTTGCTCCCGATATGGTGATAGGTCACAGTCTGGGTGAATATGCCGCGCTGGTCGCTGCAGGGGTGTTGACGTTTGCAGAGGCTCTGGAGGTGGTTTCTGCCCGCGGGCGAGAGATGAAACGGGTAGCCATGGAAGATAACGGCGCTATGGCGGCTGTCTCTGCTCCTATTGAAAAAGTGGAGAAAATTCTTGAGACTATCCCCGATTATGTGGTCATTGCCAACATTAACAGTCCTCTTCAGTGTGTCATTGGTGGGACAACTCGAGGAGTGGACCTGGCTCTGGAAGCCTTCCAGCAGGCAGGGTATCAGGGAACAAAAATTCCGGTTTCTCACGCCTTCCATACCCGCATTGTTGCTCCCGCCAGTCAACCACTGCGGGAAGTGATTGCTCGTATGAACATCCAGCCTCCTCAACTCACGGTTGCTGCCAACGTAACCGGAGAGGTTTACCCCAACACAAGAGAAGAAATACTGGACTTGCTTGCCGCACAGGTGGCTTCTCCTGTCCAGTTCATTAAGGGAATTGAAACGCTGTATCGCGAAGGCGCCAGGGTTTTCATTGAAGTGGGTCCCAAACGGGTTTTGAATGCCCTGGCAATGGATATCCTCAAAGGCAAGCCGGATGTGACGATCTTAGCCACCAATCATCCCCGGGAAGGTGCGGTGGTCAGTTTCAACAAAGCACTCTGCGGACTCCTTGCGGCTGGGGTCAAACCAAAAGGCGCTCGACCTTTTTATACTGATTCGACCGTAATTTCCTCTGCACCGGTTCAAGAAGCATCTGTAGTCCAAAAGTTTGAATCGCAGCCGCTGTCTTTATCCCGGGTGTCCGAACCACAGAATAAAGAGGAGATAAAACGGTACGTCCTGAATCTGGTGAGCGAAAAGACCGGATACCCTGTGGAGATGCTGGATCTTGACCTTGACCTGGAAGCCGATCTGGGCATTGATACGGTCAAGCAGGCGGAACTCTTTGCAACGATTCGTACCCACTACAATATCCCCCGACGGGAGGATTTGCGCCTTTCTGATTACAACACCCTTGCAAAAGTCATTGATTTTATGGCTGAAGCCCTGGCACAGGTGTCTGAAGGGCAAAAGGAAAGCCAGGCGGCTTTCCCGGTGGCTCAACAAAAAGCAGAAAAACAAATTTCTCTCCCTGAGATGAGTAGGGGGGCATTCCCCCGGGAGACGGTTGCGACTCCTTCAGGCGGGGATGGCAGGCTTCCGCTTACCGGATCGGTTGTTATCAGTGGGGCTGGTTTAGGTTTGCCCGGTAAGAACCGTCGGGTTTTCGATGATGCCAACATTTCCAGCATCCTCCGGGGAGAGATTCGGATTGAACCGCTTCCTGAAGAACTGAGAGAGCGCATGGCAAAGAAACGGGCGATCCGGCTGGTGAAAAGTGAAGCCGGCGCCATTCAGGAAGTGATTGATCGGATAGACCAGACGGTGAAACTGGGTGGACAACGGGGCACGTTTGATTTGATTGAGGAATTTGGTGTCCCGACTGACCGGGTGGAGGCTACTGACATCAGCACTCAACTGGCAATCGCTGCAGGGATTGAAGCCCTGCGGGACGCCGGTATCCCACTTGTGATGGCATATCGCCGCACCAGTAAAGGAACGTATCTGCCGGATCGCTGGAAACTTCCTGAAGCCCTTGCAGATGAAACCGGAGTGATCTTCGCATCTGCATTTCCCGGTCTGGATCGAATGGCAGAAGAGGCACAGCGATTCTATGAAGTCCAGACTCTGGAAGCGCAAATGAATCAACTTCAGGATGTGCAAAACCTTTTGCCACCCGACTCTGATGCGTATAAAGAGATTCAACGCCGGATCGATACGCTGAAAGCAAGATACCATGCCCTGGATTATCATTTTGACCGGAGGTTTGTCTTTCGGGTACTGAGCATGGGGCACTCGCAGTTTGCAGAGTATATCGGTGCTCGAGGACCAAATACCCATGTCAACGCTGCCTGTGCAACCACAACCCATGCCATTGCCATCGCGGAAGATTGGATTCGCTCCGGCAGAGCCCGGCGGGTGGTGATTATTGCTGGGGATGATGTTACCTCTGGGCCTCTCTCAGAATGGATTGGCACCAGCCTGATGGCGAGCGGTGCGGCAACGGTGGAGGGAGATCCTCGCAAAGCCATTTTGCCATTCGATCGCCGGCGTAATGGCATGATTATGGGAATGGGTGCCGCCGCGCTGGTAATTGAATCCGAAGATGCTGTTCGAGAACGTGGTATGCATGGCATCGCGGAAATTCTGGCATCTCAAATTGCCAACAGTGCGTACCATGGCACCCGCCTGGATGTTGAGCATGTTGCCTTCGTGATGGAGCGCTTGATACAGCAGGCTGAACAACGCTTTGGGGTTCGGCGGACGGATCTTGCAGAGCAAATGGTTTTTGTATCTCATGAGACCTATACCCCCGCACGTGGAGGAAGTGCCTCGGCTGAAATACGCGCTTTAAGGCAGGTCTTCGGTGCTGATGCCCCCCGGATCATCATTGCCAACACCAAGGGCTTCACCGGTCACTCCATGGGGGTTGGCATTGAGGATGTGGTGGCAGTGAAGTCCCTTGAAACCGGAATGGTTCCACCCATTGCAAACATTCATGATGACTTTGAACCAGACCCTGAGTTGGGCGATTTGAATCTGTCCAAAGGAGGGCAATACAACCCCATCTATGCACTCCGGCTTGGAGCAGGGTTCGGCTCTCAACTGGCAATGGTATTGTTGAGGAAGATCCCTGTTTTGGAGCGTGTGGAAAAAGAGACTTACATTAACTGGTTGCGGGAAGTTAGCGGTTATGAAAAGGTGACGCTGGAAGTAGAACATCGCACTTTGCGTATCCGACATGACGGTCCCCCGGTAAAACCCCCACGAAAGTCGCTCTGGCAGTATGGCTTTGGTCCTACCATGTGGGCAGTATCTCCGGGACAAAGTCAGGTTCCTTCCCCACAGACAATTCCACAACCGCTTATCCAGAATCCTGTCCCGGAGAAGGTGACAGAGCCGGAAATAGCCCAAGCCGATTATGGCTCAGGTTCAGAGTCTAGAGGTTCGCGTCCGGGATTGGAAGAAGAAATTAAACAGTTTGTATTGGCGGTTGTCAGCGAAAAAACAGGCTATCCTCAGGAGATGCTGGATTTAGACCTGGACCTGGAAGCCGATCTTGGAATAGATACCGTCAAACAGGCAGAACTTTTTGCCACCATCCGCACACATTACAACATTCCCAGACGGGAAGATTTGCGCCTTGCTGATTACAATACCCTGGCAAAGGTGATTCAATTCATGAAAGAGGCTCTCCTCCAGTCCGAGGGGCATTTTCAACCCGATCCAGATCAGGAGAAGCAGCCTGCCCAACCGCGACCGGAATCCGGCAGTTCCTCTTTGCTGGATGAGGAGTCCATAAAACAGTTTGTTTTGAATGTGGTGAGCGAGAAAACTGGCTATCCAATCGAAATGCTGGATCTGGATTTAGATCTGGAAGCCGATTTGGGGATAGATACGGTTAAACAGGCTGAACTGTTTGCAACCATCCGTTCCCACTACAACATTCCCCGGAGAGAGGACTTGCGGCTATCGGATTACAACACACTTGCCAAAGTCATCGCATTTATGCGAGAAGCACTGGAAGAGCAGTCAGGCGCATCAAAACCGTCAAATGGGAGTGAGGAAAACGATACAGGGGGGGCGGAAAAAGTACTTCCTGCTCAGTCGTCCCCCGATTCTCTCTGTGGGGTTGCGGAGAACGGTCAGGAGATGCCTCAATCGGAGGAACCCTCTGCCGAGAAACAGGATCTTTCCCAACAATCCGTTCTTCAGGTGCGCATCCCTGTTCCGGTTCTCATTCCTCATCCTGCGCTGAGCATTCCATCAGGTGTGCTATTGAATGAAAATGCCCGCATCCTGATTCTGGATGGAAAGGAAGGCGCAGGAGAAGCGCTGGAAGAACTCCTTAAAAGCAAAGGCGTTCAGACCTATCGTTTCCATCCTGAATCGATGCGCGAAATAAACGAAGCAGTGACTAGATTTGCCTCTCAAGGGGAGGTCCACGGGGTGTATTTCCTGCCAGCGCTGGATCACGAGCCATCTCTGGCTACCTTCGAACCTCAAAAATGGCAGGAAATGGTGGAGAGCCATGCGCACTGGTTGTTTACCCTTATTCGTTCGTTGAATGGAGAACCTTTCGTCATTGCTGCCACTCGGATGGGAGGTCTTCATGGTGTGGAAGATGTTCTGCCCGGTGGCGCTTTTGGCGGATTAACCTCGGGTTTCATCAAAGCCTTGAGCATGGAACGTCCCAGTGCGCTCATCAAGGTAGTGGATTTTGAGCAGGATGCACAGAACCACTGGGTTGCCGAACGGTTGCTTGAGGAAACCCTCTTTGATGCTTCTACCTGTGAGGTGGGTTGGAAGGAAAATCAGCGTTTTACTTTCATC
>OGCI01000470.1_pt1 | contig 46737 bp, 32 predicted proteins | sample 1570021 | NCBI WGS metagenome assembly OGCI01 (sample SAMN06264664, study PRJEB24512) | hot springs metagenome | isolation source: Hot spring water | place: South Africa: Tshipise | collected 2015-06-21
TGTTCGTCGGTTAGTTCGTGTCGTTTGCTCATGCGCCGCAGTATAATGGTCTGGCGCGACTTTGCAAACACGCCCTAGTGAATGATGAAGAAGAGGAACAAGGGCAAAAAATGGCCGTCGCCGTGCGATAGTCACGACGACGGCCCGGCGCGACGTGCCATCGCCACGCGCGCCAACTTCGATTGTACCGAAGTGGGTGGGCGTGGCAATAGCACGGGCGTTCGGTGAGCGCCGCGCGTTGCTACAAAAATGCCCAGAGTTTTCACCCTGGGCGGCACCTTACCAGTTGGATACTACGGGCCACACTTACATGGGGGCCCAAAGTGATCCAAATTTGGTCAAAAATCTGTCGGGGCGCCCGGATTTGAACCGGGGACCTCATCGACCCGAACGATGCGCGCTAGCCAGACTGCGCTACGCCCCGTAAGTATCCGTAGTGTACCGTAGCCCTGTGGGCTTGGCAAGGGCCAAGTTCTCTGGGGAGTGCGTGCAAAGGCTGTCAGCGGCTTTGCCGCGCCCGATGACCCTCATCCCCCGGCCCGTTTTCCCGCGCTGCGGGCGAAAGGAAGCACTCGTACGAGAGATAGTAAGTCCCCTCGGCCCGCGACGCAGTCGCGAGGGAGAAGGGAGGCAGGGGTGAGGGGCAGCAGACTGCTGCAAAGTGCCCGTCGTATTTTGCATGCCCCCTTTCGCCCGCAGAGACCAACTTTCCCTCAGCGCCCGTGCCCAGCGCGGGCCAGATACACCCGCCGGAAAGAGTGACGGCTATGACCCCTCGTGCTCGGCCTCTAGTACAGTCTGCGCCACCAACTGTGCTACCAGCCGGTTACCCGCTTCGTTCCAGTGAGGATCGGAATAGTTGTAGAACTCCGTGCCTTCCGTCATTGTGCGCCACCAGATTTCGCCCGTCAGGTTGAGCAGGCGGATATGATTCGCCGCCGCGAACTCCTCCACCAACTCCATCTGATCGTCCACGATGTCCGTGAATTCCTGATAGCTCAGCAACGGCACGGTCAGTTCCAGGAAGTGCCCGATGTCCACCGGATCCCAGATGCGGCTCCAGTAGAGATGCTCCTTGGCGGGCACGAAGACCAGCAGGAAACGCGCGCCCTGCGCCTCGACCTCATCGCGCAGAGACAGAATTGCCTGGGTGGCGCGCTGCCATTCCCACGAGCGCAAGATTTGCTCGCGCGACCAGCTTAGCTGTGCAATGTGCGTGTGGAAGAAGACTGTCTGGAAGTGATGCACATTGGTGGATACGGTCATGGGGAAGCGGCACACCTTCGGCTGCGGACGCACCAGGTGCCACAACGAATCCGCCCAGAAGCGCAGCATATGCGGCATGATCAATCGCTCCGGCGGGCTGACCAGGTGCAACTGATAGGTGCGCCAGTCCAGGCCGGACTCGCGGCGGCGGGTGTATTCGCCCACCTCGAACAGGTCGTTGCCCTCGAAGTAGGTCATCACCACCCAGCGCGGCGATTTGTCCAGCCCATACTGACGCACAGCTTCCACCTGCGCCAGCGGCCCCCAGCCCTCCATGCCCAGGTTGAGCACGCTCATGCCGGTTTGTTCGCCCAGCAAATCGATCCACCACACAGGCGCAAAATTGCCGGTGAACGAATCGCCGGTGACAACGATGTCGTAGTGATCGCGCCAGGGCGACTCGTTGCCCACAAAACCGTGATCGTCGGCGCGCACTACGTAATGAAAAGTATGGTCAGGGATGTCTCCGCAGGTGGCCTCTCTGGCGTTGATCACATTGGGATCGGCGGGATTCCAGGGGCCGTCGTAGGTGTAGCCGGGCTTGAACGTGTAGCCCAGCCGCAGCGGACGGTCGTAGACACGAAAGGCGCTCTCGCAATAGGCGTGCGCCAGAGTCAGCGAAGAGCGACACGCTTCCAGCGGGATGAACTGCGGCATCAGGCGGAAGCCGATTTCCAGCGCCATCAGCGTCGTCAGAATGCTGAGCAGGGCAATGGCCAGGGCACGCGCCCAGCGCAGACGCACGCGTGGGAGTTGCCTTGTCTGCACGGTGGTCGGAGATTGCGCTGTCATACGCCCCATCACCTTACAGGCAGGGCTACGTCACTGGAGCGAGAAGCTCTCGCCTGGCTGCAACACCACTGGACGGGCGTCCGTCTCGGTCTGCACCCGTTGCATCCACTGCGACACGTCGGCCTTGATCAGATCGAAGGTGTTGTAGTGCATGGGCATTACCACTTTGGGGCGCAGCAGTTTGATCGCTTTCAGCGAGCCATCAATGCCCATGGTGAAGTAATCGCCGATGGGCAGCATGGCCAGGTCAACGCCCTCTTCGCCGATCAGTTGCATCTCCAGAAAGACCGCCGTGTCTCCCGCGTGATAAAGCTTTGGCCCGGCCTCCGTCTTGATCAGGATACCATTGGGCTGTCCCCCATAGCTGCCATCCGGCAGGGAGGAACTGTGATGGGCGATGGTCAATTCCACACGCCCGAACGGTAACTGCACGCCGCCGCCCGGATTAATCCCGTGCACGTGTTCCAGGCCATGTTTGGCGCGCAGCCAGATGCCAATCTCGTTGTTGGCGACGACCGTCGCGCCGGTGCGCTTGGCGATGGCCGGTGCATCGCCTACGTGATCGCCGTGCCCATGCGAGATCAGGATGAAGTCGGCCTGCATGGTCTCCGCCTTGAGGGGGGCCAGCGGATTGCCTGTGAGGAAGGGGTCAATCAGCACACGGTGCGCGCCGATCTGCAGAGAATAGGCCGAGTGGCCCAGCCAGGTCACTGTGATCGCCATGTCGCTTTCTCCTTTCCTGATCAAAGAATTGAGCGTTGCGTTAGGAGCATTGAGTCGTGAGTTCAGGGTATGGGCTATGATCCGGCGCGGTCACCCCACTCGGTTCGCCAAAGGTGTACTCTTCTTGCTGCCAAGTATACGCCAGGGGGGACGCGCTGACAATGTGCCCGGCTTTTAGGCGAAAATAGGTCTTGCCAAAAGTGCCAACCTGATCTATACTGTCGGGCGCATAGAGAAGTGCGGGCGTGGTTCAGTGGTAGAACGTCTCCTTGCCAAGGAGAAGGTCACGGGTTCGAGTCCCGTCGCCCGCTTGCAACAGCCGCCGTGTGAGCGATAATTCGCACGGCGGTTTTTGTTGTCAGGTCGACGATCGCCGCGACGCTACACTGGATACCCAAAGATGACCAACTCCCTTCGCAGTCACAGCGTTCTCAACCCTACGTCCTGCGGCCCCGACAGCGATCTGGAATACGTGGTCTGCGATTATTGTGGCACCGATCGCACGCGCCGCTTGGCGACGCTGCCCCCCCTGCCAGGCTACCGTTGCCCATGCACCGGCTGGGCGCATCGGTGCTCCGGTTGGGAGAGGAGCGTATCCATTTCTGCCAGTGCCAGACGTGCGACCTGGTCTATATGAATCCGCGCCTGACGGAAACCGCCATTGCGCGTTTTTACGACAAGGTCTACGGGACACGGGGGGCCAGCGAGGGCTTCGAGAGCGATCAGCAGGCGCGGGCGACCCACATTCTGGACATGGCGGACCGCCTGCTCGCTGTGACTGAGGCGCAGCCTTCAGCGGAATCGGCAGCGCGCTCCACCCCCGTGCAGGTGCTGGATATTGGCTGTGGGGCCGGACAGCTCTTGCAGGAAGCGCAGCGGCGCGGCTGGCAGGTGATGGGCACGGAACTTTCGCAGGTCGCCGCGCGGCACGCCAGTCAGGTTCTGGGCGTGCCCATTCACTGCGGTGACTTTCGCGAGCTGGAGCTTCCCGCCGGTTCGCTTGATGTGGTGGTCATGCAGGCGGTGGTCGAGCACCTGCGCGCGCCGGTGGATTTCCTGCGCGACAGCGCGGCATTGCTGCGTCCGGGGGGCGTGCTTTTCTTCAGCGTGCCAAACGTGGCCTCGGCGGAGCACCGCGTCGCCCGTCTGCTGGGGCAGACGTGGCGCGGCTTCATCATCGAACACCTGTATTATTTCACGCCCGCTTTCGTGCGGCGGCTGCTCGCCGACCTGGGCCTGGAAGCAGGCTTTATGTCCAGTTGGAATCCGCTGGCGCGCTGGCCTAACCCCTTGCACGACATCCAGCAGATGAGACGAAAAGGGCCGGCGAGCACACCAACAAGTGCCGCCGGACAGACACCGCCCCTCAGCCTGCCGGCGACCTCCTTCGGTCGGCGTGTGCTGCGCCAGGCCAACAATTACCTGCTGGATGCAGTGTCCAGGGCCAGCGAGGGGCGCAGAGGAAGGACAGGCACGGCAGGCAATACCCTGTTCGTGTGGGCGCGCAAACCCCGCTGAAAGCCTGTGTTTCCGGAGCAATCAGGCAGCAAGTGCGCCCCAGGTGCCAGCAGCAGCGAGGCCAGACCAACACTTCTGACTAGTTTTCGATCTCCACCGCCAGGCAAGTATTGGTGCTGAGGATGCCCGGAATCGTTTGAACCTGCGCTGCGATCACAGTGCCCAACGCCTCCAGATCGCCCGCTTCGACAACGGCGATGGCGTCATATTCGCCAAAGGTCATCTCCGCTGAACGGATCGCCTTCACGCGGTGCAGGTGCTTGACTACCGAAGTGACCTCGCCTGTGCGCACTTTGATCAACACGTAGGCCTTCACGAGTTTCCTCCTGACCCGGTGCGTCGTGGACGCAGATAGACAAACCAGTACACAAGCGCTACCAGAACGGCACCTCCGATGATATTGCCTAGAGTGACGGGTAGCAGATTCTTGAGCAGAAAATTGCCAACCGTCAGCGCGGACAGATTGAGGTCCGCTGCGTGGGCGCTCACCCAATCCCCCGCCAATTCCTGGATGGCCAGCCCCTGCCCGACGAAGTACATATTGGCCACGCTGTGCTCAAAACCAGCCGCCACAAAGCCGGTGATGGGAAAGAGGATCGCCAGAATCTTGTCGGTGGTGCTGTGCGCGCTGAAGGTCAACCACACGGCCAGGCACACCATAGCGTTGCACATAGTGCCCGAGGCCACCGCCTGCCCAAAGCCCAGATCGCACTTGGCAGTGGCAATGCTCAGCGCCGTGCGCCCGACTTCGGCCCCTGGGGGACCGAAGGTGTATTGCTTGGCCAGAAACACCAATATCACTGTTCCCAGCGCGCCGGTGAAGTTGCCCAGATAGACGATCGCCCAGTTGCGCAGTAGCGCTCGTGTGCTCACGTCCCCTGCTGCCCAGGCCATGACGATCAGCGTGTTGCCGGTGAACAGCTCCGCGCCAGCTACAATGACGAGAATCAGGCCCAGGCAGAAGACCAGACCGGTTAACAGACGGCTCAGACCGTACGGTATACCCCCGCCAGCGGCGACCGACGTGGCGAAGACAGCGCCCAGGCTGATAAACGCCCCCGCCAGCACCGCCAGGGTGAACATAGTTACCGTGTCCATCCTGGCCTTGGACGCGCCCACAGTTTCGGCCTGCCGGGCCATTTCTGCCGGAACAAGCGCATCAATTCTCAGAGGCTGCTGCACGGCCCCCTCGCTTATCAAGCCCACGAACCGAACTGGTGTGCAGATCAGACAAACGATGTATGCCGAACCCGCTATGTCTACTCAGATCATACGGAAGCGCCACACCGCGTATAGGGACAATGCTCCACCCTCTGGCTGCGAGTTGTCCTGATTCTGCCTTTACAGCCCCGGCGAAGCGTGGTATAACGATGCTACCCTGCCGTGCCCGTGATCCGCACATCGGTTTTGAGCCAACACCCACACATGGGGTACCGAGGTCGTGACACGGACGCATTAGGACTTGTCCAAAGCGGAAGTGTGCGCTAGGTGCCCACCTGCGAAAGCAGGTTCAAAACATAGCGGCACACGGCATGGCGGGAGGTCTTATCCCGCGCCCGGCACCTCTTGCCGGGTGTTTTTTCGCCTTTATCACCCCCCATTGTCTTACATCTATTCACCCGTATTACAAAACGGGTAAAGTCTTGATTCCCGCCAGTCAAAAGGCTATACTGAGCGCACCTTGTGCCTCACCGTAACCCAGACCAGGGACACAACGAACGATGCAGCGAGAACGGGTCGCCGATGATATTTATGTGTTCACCAGCGAACTATATGCTCAGGTTACTGCTGGTGCTGTCATCACCTCCGAGGGTGCGATCCTGATAGACACACTGGTCTTCCCAGAAGAAGCGCGTGCCATCAAGCACTTCGTTGAAAACCGGCTGGGCTGCCCGGTGCGCTACATCATCAACACGCACTATCACGCCGACCATACTTACGGCACCTGTTTTTTCCCCGACGCGCAGGTGATCGCGCACGCGCGGTGCTATGAACTGCTCGACACGCGCGGGCGTCAGGGCCTGGCCATCGCTCAGCAGAACAGCAGCGAGCTGCGCGATGTCAGCATCGTGCTGCCGCATCTGGTCTTCGATAGCGGCACGCTCACCCTGCACCTGGGCAACAAGACGGTCGAGTTGCGGCACTCGCCCGGCCACAGCCCGGACTCCATCGTATGCCTGGTGAAGGAAGATCGCGTGCTGTTCGCCGCCGATACGTTGATGGCCCTGCCCTACTTTGTGGACGGGAGCTACGAGGACTTCGTGAACAGCCTGCATGCCCTGCAAAACGGCGGGTTCGAAAACGTGGTACAGGGACACGGGGAAGTAGTGCTGCGCGGCGAAGTCGAGGAAGTCATTCAGTCCGACCTGAACTATCTGGCAATCATTCGCCGTCACGTGGAAGCGGCGCTCGAACGGGGCAAGCCGCCGGAAGCACTCACCGGCATCTCCATTGAGTCCTGCGGCAAAAGCCGCATTCCGCTCAATGGCTTGGTGCAGGAGCTTCACCAGGCCAATCTACGCGCGCTCTATCGCGAGCTGTCGGCGCAGCGGCGGGGCCGTGTCTGACGTGTGCCCCAGCGCCTCTCTCTGACCTCCTTATCATTACCCACATCTTGAGCCGATGGCCCTCATCCCCCGGCCCCTTCTCGCCCGCGCTGCGGGCGAAGGGGAGCGCCTGGGCGAGACCCTCGCCCCGCGACGCAGTCGCGAGGGAGAGGGGATGTAGGGGTGAGGGGAGACTTGTGGGTAATGCATAGAGGATGTTCCAGGCGCGGCAGGCCGCGCGCCGTCTCAGTTCCTCACGCGCCCGAACAGCAGACGCAGCCCGTTGAGCACCACCACCACCGTGCTGCCCTCGTGACCGATCACTCCCAGCGGTAGCGGCAGGTTGACGGCGAACGTCCCGATCACCAGCACGCTGATCACTCCCAGCGCGAAGGCGATGTTCTGCCAGACCACGCGCCGGGCCTTGCGGCTAAGCCGGATGGTGTAGGGGATGGCTTCGAGCCGGTCGCCCATCAGCACTACGTCCGCTGTTTCCAGCGCCACGTCGGTGCCTGCCGCACCCATGGCAATGCCCACCGTCGCCGCGGCCAGCGCGGGCGCGTCGTTGACGCCATCGCCCACCATAGCCACCGGTCCATAGGTGCGTTCGAGTTCAGTCATGATGGTCGCTTTCTCGTCCGGCATTAGTTCCGCCCGAATCTCGTCAACGCCAGTCTGTTCGGCGATGTGCCGGGCCACCACCGCGTTGTCACCGGTGAGCATGATGACATGCTCGACTCCCTCGCGGTGCAGTTCTGCCACGATCTGCGCCGCTTGTGGGCGCAGCCGGTCGGCCACGGCCAGCGCGCCCATCCAGCTATCGTTGTAGCACACGAACAGCACCGTTTTGCCTTCGTCGCGCAGGCGGTCGTGCACGGCCAGCAGGTCGGCGGGCGGCTGCCCCGCGCACTCGGTGATATAGCGCAGCCTCCCGACGCGCACCAGGGTGTCTCCTACCAGGCCGGCCACGCCCTGGCCGGTATCGGCGTAGAATTCAGTCACTGCCTCCAGCGTCAGACCGCGCGCAGCGGCTGCCGCATAGACAGCCTGAGCCAGAGGATGGCCGGAGCGCGCTTCCAGCGATGCCGCCGTTCTCAGCAGATCGTCAGCGCTATGATCGCCATAGGGCAGAATGTCGGTCACCACGGGGCGCCCCTCGGTCAGCGTGCCGGTTTTGTCGAAGGCCACCACCTTGATCGTGCTCATCTGTTCCAGATGCGCCCCGCCCTTGAAGATGACGCCGTGCCGCGCTCCCGCTGCGATGGCCGACAGGAACGCCGCCGGTACCGAGATCACCAGGGCGCAGGGCGAGGCTACTACCAGCAAGACCATCGCCCGGTAGAAACTATCGTGAAAGTGCCAGTCCAGCACCAGCCAGGGCAGCAAGGCGACAGCAGCGGCGGCAGCGATGACGAGCAGCGCATAACGCTTCTCGAATTCGTCCAGAAAGCGCTGCGTGGGCGCTTTGCGCGCCTGCGCCTCTTCGACCATAGCGATGATGCGTGCCAGGGTGGACTGCGCCGCGTGTCGGGTGACGCGCACATCCAGCGAACCGTTCTGGTTGAGCGTGCCCGCGAAGACTTTGTCCCCCGGCCCTTTGTCCACCGGCAACGCTTCGCCGGTGATCGTCGCCTGATCTACTGCGCTTTGCCCGGCGACTACTTCGCCGTCGGTGGGGATGCGCTCGCCGGGCTGAATGAGCACCACCTGCCCGACTTCCAGATCGTTAACTGGCACGGTCTTCACGCCGGTTGGCGTGTGGATGCGCGCCTCTTCTGGGTAGAGCTTGAAGAGCGCCTGAATGGCCCGCCGGCTGCGCCCCATGGCGTAGTTTTGCAAAACATTGCTCAGCGAGAACAGGAACAGCAAGACGGCCCCGTCGCGCCATTCGCCCACCGCGGCAGCGCCCAGGGCTGCCAGCACCATCAGCAAGTCAATATTCAGTTCGCGCGCCAGCAGACTCTTGACGCCTTCCTGAAAGCCGTAGAAGCCCCCCGCTACATAGGCAATCACGCCCAGGGCGGTCACTTGCGAGTCGCTCAGGCCGAGCCGTCCGGCGGCCAGGCTGAGCAGGATAGCGCCGAGAGTGATGAGGACGAAGGCAGGCTCCAGCAATCGCCGCTGCCACCAACGCGGCGCGCGCCACAGCGGGCGCGCCACTTTCAGGGAAGGGGATTCCTGGGCGGTCAGGTGAGACATGGTGGTATGTTGCTCCTTGTCTACTCGATGAATACCATGTGACGGCCTGCTCGGCCTCAGGTGCTCGCGGACCATCCGGTCACGGTCTGCAGCGCGGCGCGCTCGTCGTCAGAGAGTTGTTGCAGCGCCTCAGCGGGAAGCCGCGAGAAGATACGGTGCGCGAACAGCTCCATCCACACGAATTGCCGGCTGATGCGCACCATGTTGTTGTTGGCGGTGATGGTAGCCGTGTACTCGGTGCCTTGCGTGCTGGCGATCAGCACCTCGCGTTCGTCGGTCACCACCACCAGACTGTCGCCCAGGTTGTGCAGCGCGGTTTCGTGGGGTGGGTGATGGATGGTGACGCCCACTTCGAGCGGCGCTTCGCCCGTCAGCAGCGCGCCAAGGTAGACGTTGCGCTCGTCCGCCGCGACAATGGCCGCATGCAGCCGGCGCAGGTGAGCGTCATTCAGCACCAGCATCACCTCGCGCTCGGTGTGTTCCAGCATGTGCTCGGCATAGTTGAGGATGCGCTCCTCACCCCGCAGCATCCACAAATGCCCCACTTCCTGGGCCAAGTAGATCGCGTTGAGGTCGCGGCGCAGCGCGTCCAGCAGGCGGGCATATGTCTGCTCCAGGCGGTTGAGCAGCACGTCCGGCGGCAGTGGGCGATAGAGCGTGACCCTGGCCTCCTCTGCCTTGAGCACCGCGCCGCGCACTTCCAGCCGCCCCAGGGCCTCGTACACCATCGAGCGCGGGATACCGGCCTGCTTGCTGAGTTGATAGCCGGTGGCGGGATATTCTTTGAGCAGGGCCAGATACACCTTGGCCTCATATTCCGTGAAGCCGATGGCGCTAAGATTCTCCAGGAGCGACATGGTCATCCGCCTAGTAGTTCTAAATCGAAACGGTATACTGATTGTAAACTACTATCAGTCTGATGCCAACTGCTACGAGTATGGGGGCAGGAAGATTGCGTCAAGCCGCTTGCCGCTTTACCTCACCCCCCGCCTCGCTTCGCTCAGCTTGCCCCCTCCCCGACGCGGGCGAGCGGGGGTGAGGTCAACCAGAAGATCACATGACGCTTCTCTGAGCTTACTTCTGCCCATGGTTCTGCTGGCTGGTTTTGATGCGATTACCCTGAGTATGGGGGTGCGCGCAAACTGTGACGGGCAATTGCCCTTCACCCCTCCATCCCCTCTCCGTCGCGACCGCGTCGCGGGGCGAGGGGACTTACTTTCCAGGAGGCTGAGGGTCATGGGGCGGGGCGAAGTCGCTGACAACCTCCCCATGCACCCGATCATGGGAAGAACATTCACTTTTGGGGCAGTTATTTTGAACCGCCGACATGCTGAGGGCGCAGAGCCAGCTGAGGCTGTTCGACATGGGCATCCAGCCACTCGACAACACACGTCAGCACCTGCTCGCGCTCCGGTTCGTTGTGCACTTCGTGGTACAGCCCTTCGAAGACATGTACGGTGGTATCCGCTGACCCCGATCGCGCGCGAATCAGCGCTGCGCCCTCTGGCAGGGTGAGCGGATCGGCTCCGCCGTGCAATGCCAGATAGGGCAGGCGCAGCTCTCCCAACCGTTCTGCGCAGGTACGGCTGGCGCGCAGCAGCGCTGCGGCCAGGCCCAGGCGCATCGGCCCACGGTATACCAGCGGATCGTGCACGTAGCGCTCGATCACCGCTGGATCGCGGCTGATGCCCGCCGCTTCCAGGACAGGAATGGGCGACCAGCCTGGCTGCCATTGACTGAGCAGTTTCACCGCGGGCACCAGCCACGCCCTCACACCGCCCAGGCGCAACGCCGTGCCCGTGGTGATCAGCCCGGCCAGTTCGTCCTGCCAGCGCAAGGCAAAAAGCAGCGCGATCAGCGATCCCATGCTGTGCCCGTAGAGGAAGAGCGGTGGATTGAGATGGCGCGCGCGTATTTGCTCGAAATAGGTGCGCAGATCGGAGACGTATTCGTCGAAGTCATGCACCTGCGCCCGCGCGCCGCCCGACCGACCATGCCCGCGGTGATCCAGCGCGTAGACGGCGTACCCGCGTTCCACCAGGTGAGCGGCTACATGGGCGTAGCGCCCGCTGTGTTCGGCATAGCCGTGCGCAATCAGCACCGCCGCTCGCGGCACGCCTTCGTCTGGCAACCAGCACTGAGTGAAAATTTCGACGCCATCCGGTCCTGCAAATGTTCCGGTTTCGTGCTGCATGGTTTCCCCCTGTACCCTGTGCACCTGCTCTGAATTCTATGCTCTCACGGCCCCTCACACACCTGAAGTGAGGATTGGCACTTTGAGACGGGGGAAGGTGTCATTATAATCGGAAATACAAGGCGGGAAACGATTACCGAACAGCAGGGCGAGCGTGGAGGGGAAAGGAGAGACAGGTAAGCTGCCCGCTGAATATATCCGCCGAGCACTTTCTTGTCATTTAGTGTCTTTTGGGAGGAGGGATACCCATTATGAAATTGCCTCGTCTTCTGCCCATTCTGCTGGTCGTCGCCCTGGTGAGTGCAGGCGCTTTGCCGCTGAGCAGCCCTGCCGTGGCCCAGGAACAGATCACTTTAGTGGTATGGGACAACTGGACGCGCGACGCCGAGCAGGAAATGATCGAAATCCTCAACGATGAGTTCGAGGCGGCGCATCCGGGCGTGACGATCAAACGCGCGACCTACGCCACCGATGACCTGACCAACATCCTGCCCCTGGAACTCTCCAGCGACAGCGGCCCCGACGTGACCATGATCAACCAGGGCTACAGCGGCATGGGCGCGCTGGTCGAGGCAGGGTTGTTGCTGCCGCTCAACGACTATGCCGACAAGTATGGCTGGTGGGATCGCTACGCCATGGGCCTGCACAGCCGCAACAGCTTCAGCGCCGACGGCAAACAGTTCGGCGTGGGCAACCTGTATGGCGTCTCGAACACGGCGGAAGTAGTGGGCGTGTACTACCATCGCAGCATCTTCGAGGAGCAGGGCCTGGAGATTCCCAAGACCCTGGCCGAGATGGAAGCGCTGATGGACAAACTGCTCGAAGCGGGCATCACGCCGATCGTCTTCGGCAGCCTGGACGGCTGGCCCGCCATTCACGAGTTCAGCGTGTTGCAGGGCGTCTATATCACCCTGGAAGAGCTGGACGCCTTCATGTATCGCCTCGAAAATGGCACCTTCGACACCGAGGCCAACCTGAAAGCCGCCCAGAAGCTGGTGGAGTGGGTGGACAAGGGCTACTTCTCGCCGGGCTTCGCGGGCATGGACTACGACGGGGCGACCTTCGGCGCATTCCTCAATCAGGAAGGCGCGATGTGGATCACTGGCAACTGGATGACCGGCAGCATCATTGAAGAACTGGGTGACGAAGCGGTGGGCTTCTTCGCCTTCCCGTCGGAGCAAGAGGGCGTTCCTGCCATTGTGCCGGGCGGTGTGGGCCTGGCCTACGGCATCCGCGCGGGCACCAAGTACCCCGACCTGGCCGCCGAATATATTGATCTGGTGACCGGGCCGCGCGCTGCCGAGTTGCTCTTCGAACGGGGCTTCTTCCCGGCGACCGCCCTCGATCCGGCGCTGCTGACGCCGGGCACGCTCACCGCCGACGTGTTCGACGTATGGCAGGCCGTCAACAAGGCCAACGCGGTCGGGCACTGGCTGGACTGGACAGCGCCCAACATCGCCGCCAACATCCAGGAGTTGATGGGCAAGCAGGTCACGCCCGAAGAGTTCGTGGCCGATGTCGAAGCGGAATATCGCGGCGGCTAGGCTATACTGAGCGCATCAAGATCAAGGGGATGGTTGTCAGCCATCCCCTTTGCTTGTTTTGCGCTTGCTCCTAATCAATTGGCAGAGGCAAGCTAATGAAAACTTTGTTGCGTGGCGATGCTGTTTCCGCCCGCCGTCCCTACGAACGACCCTATCAGGCCTACCTGTACATCCTGCCGGGCTTTGTCATCTACCTGGTCTTTGTGCTGTGGCCCATCGTCAGCACCGTGCGCTATAGCCTGACCGAGTGGACGGGCTTCACCACGCCCAGGTACGTTGGCTTGGCCAACTACGAGCGCCTGGCGAAGGACGAATTCTTCTGGAATGCGCTGGGCAACAATGCCTTCTTCGTCCTCTTCTACACCATCCTGCCCATCCTGGTTGCCCTGCTGCTCACCTCGCTGATGACCCGCCGTCACCTGCGCGGTATGACTATCTTCCGCGTGGGGTTGTTCGTCCCCCAGGTGATGAGCGCGGTCGTGGTGGGCATCATCTGGCGCTGGATGTTCGACTACCGCGGGCCGCTCAACAGCTTTTTGCGCGAGATTGGCCTGACCGAACTGGCCAGGCCCTGGCTGGGCGACTTCACCTGGGCACCTTACGCCGCGGGCCTGGTGGGCACGTGGGTGGAGTATGGGCTGTGCATGGTGCTGTTCATCGCCGGCGTGCAGTCTATCTCCGACGAACTCTACGACGCGGCCCGCGTGGACGGGGCCAACCTGTGGCACGAGTTTCGCCATGTCACCCTGCCCGGCCTGCAACAACAGTTGCTGGTGGCCTTCGTGGTCACTTTCATCGCGGCGCTGCGCGTCTTCGACCTGGTCTTCGTGCTCACGCGGGGCGGGCCAGGCCGCGAGACGCAGGTCGTCAGCATGTTGATCTACGAGCGGGCTTTCGAGTATCACGAAGTGGGTTACGGCGCGGCGATGGCCCTGGTGATGACCGTGCTGATCGTCTCGGTCTCGGCGATCACCTTCTACGTGCAATCGCGGCGGGAGGAGCGGGAAAATGCGCGTTAAGCGGCGGCAACAGGCCTTCACCTATGGCGTGCTGATCTTCTTTCTGCTGATTGCCATCATGCCCTTCGTGGGCAATATTCTCACTTCCTTCAAGGCCAAGACCGAGCTTTCGCGCGGATTGTTCACGTTGCCGGAACAATGGCGCACCCAGAACTACGTCAACGCCTGGGAAGGCGCGCGCTTCAACGATTTCTTCGTCAACAGCGTGATCGTGGTTGTGCCGGTGGTAGTCGTCTCCACGCTGTGTTCTTTGCTCTCCGGCTACGCTTTCGGGCTGATCTCCTTCCCTGGCGAGCGGCTGCTGTTGCTGGTGATCGTGCTGGGGCTGATGGCCCCCACCGAGGCGGTGATCATCCCCCTGTGGCACCTGATGGATCGGCTGGGCCTGCGCGACTCCTACTGGGCGCTGATCCTGCCGCAGATCGGGCTGAGCTTTTCCTTTGGCACGTTCTGGATGCGGGCGCACTTCAAGAACATGCCGCGCGACCTGATTGACGCGGCGGTGGTGGACGGTTGCAACACCTCGCCCTTTTCGCCGCGCAACGTGCTATGGAAAATCTTGCTGCCGCTCTCCGGCCCGGCACTGATGTCGCTGGTCGTGCTGGTCTTCATGTGGACGTGGAACGAGTTCTTCCTGGTGCTGGTGGTAGGGGGGACGGACTATCGCACGCTGCCCGTGGGACTGGCGCTGTTGCGCGGGCGCTATTCCGCCGACGTGCCGGTGATGGCCGCAGCCTCGACGATTGTCTCGTTGCCGGTGATAGTGATCTATCTGCTGTTCCAGCGCAGTTTCATCCGCGGCATGATCTCCGGCGCGGTGAAAGCATAGGGGCGGGTTCATCCGCCCGCCCCTTTCCATCCTGTAGCAGGCTTGCCTTACCCGCCGGACGAGACGAACCCGCGCTTCTGAATGGCGTCGGCGACGCGCTGTACAGCCAGCATGTACACCGCCGAGCGCAGATCAACGCCGCGCTCCTGAGCCATCGCCCAGGCTTCCTCGAAGCTGCGGCTCATCTTCCGGTAGAGCTGCCGGCGGACTTCGTCAATCTCCCAGAAGTAGAATTGCAGGTCCTGCACCCATTCGAAGTACGAGACGATCACACCGCCCGCGTTGGCCAGGATGTCGGGCACCACGTAGATGCCGCGATCGCGCAGAATGGCGTCAGCCTCGTAAGTCGTCGGGCCGTTGGCCCCTTCGACGATAAACTGTGCGCGAATCTGGCTCGCGTTCTTGCCGGTGATCTGATTCTCGATGGCGGCGGGGATGAGCACGTCCGTATCCAACGTGAGCAACTCGGCGTTGGTGATGTGCTCGGCATCGCCCGCAAAGCCCTTCAGCAGACGACCGGGGCTGTGCGCCACATGCTGATTGATGGCGGCCAGGTCAAGCCCCTTGGGGTTGTAGAGCGCATCGGAGATATCGCTGACGGCCAGAATCTGGCAGCCGTATTCGCTGGCCAGGATGTTGGCGGCGTAGTAGCCCACGTTGCCGTAGCCCTGCACCACGACCCGCGCACCCTGCGGATCGCGCCCCAATTTGCGCAGTAGTTCGACCGTGGCGATGGCCACACCGCGACCGGTCGCCTCGGTGCGCCCTTCCGACCCGCCCAGGATGACCGGCTTACCGGTGGTGATCTCCGGCGAGTAGTAGCCCTGGATGGACGAGATTTCGTCCATGAACCAGGCCATCGTCTGTTCGTTGGTGTTCATGTCGGGCGCGGGGATGTCGCGCTTGCCGCCCAGGATGGGCGCGATCATCTTGGCGAAGCGACGTGTCAGGCGTTCCAGTTCGTGTGCGGAGAGTTCCGCCGGGTTGACGCAGATGCCGCCCTTGGCTCCGCCGAAGGGGATGTTAACAGCGGCACACTTAAGCGTCATGAGCATGGCCAGCGCGCGCACTTCCTCGATATCTACGTCGGGGTGATAGCGGATGCCGCCCTTGCTGGGGCCGCGCGCCGACGAGTGTTGCACGCGATAGCCCTTGAAAGTGCGGATGCGCCCGTCGTCCGCGATGATGGGGATGGTGACGGTCATCTCCACTTCGGTCTGACGCATGATGGAGGCGATGCCCTCGTCCAGTTGCAGGCGCTCGAAGGTCGAGTCGAAGAGGGCGAGGGTTGTCGCCAACATGCTGTTGGTTGTTTCTAAAGAGGTTTCTTTGGTGGGTGTTGCCATAACGTGTAGCCTTCTCCTGTTGGACACTTGATGGTGCTGGATGCACCATTTCTACCGTCATCGTAACACCTGGCCCTGAAAAAACAATCCCCAACTGTCATCAGTTGGGGATGATTTTGGTCGGGCGCACAGGGCGCTACAGGATGCGCTCCATCATGGCCGCCACCGCCCGGTAGACCGGCGAATCGTCGCCCAGTTCGATCAAGGGGCGTCCGCTGAATTCGCTTTCGGCCAGCTCGTCATCGGCGGGCACTATCCCTAGCAGGGGGATGTCGAGCCGGTCAATCTGTGCCTGCAAGGGGGCGGGGATGGTCTGCAGGGGCAGGTTGTTGACGATTAGATACGTCTGCTTGATGTTAATGTCCAGTTCATGGCGGAAGGCGGCGATGCGCTCCGCGGCGACAATGCCGCGCTGCGTGGGATCGCTGACCACCAGCAGAAAATCTACGTCGCGCGTGGTGCGGCGGCTGAGGTGCTCCATGCCCGCCTCGTTGTCAATGACCACGTAGCGGTAGTTGCGGCTGATGCTATCCACCACTTCGCGCAGGTTGTGATTAACGGCGCAGTAGCAGCCTGGCCCTTCCGGGCGGCCCATGGCGATCAGGTCGAAACGCGACCCTTCGGCCACCGCCGCGCGGACTTCGTAATCCAGGTAATCGCGCTTGGTCATGCCCCCGCCAATTGTGCCCATGGCCGCGCCGCCCGCTGTCAGCGACTCCTTGACCTTCTCCAGCAGCCCCTCGCGGATGTCGCCCACCGTCCATTCCAGTTCCAGCCCCAGCACCATGTTGAGGTTGCTGCTGGGGTCGGCGTCAATGGCCAGGATCGAGCCGCCCCTGTTCTGAGCCAGGTACTTGATGATCATGGCGGCGATGGTTGTCTTGCCGGTGCCGCCCTTGCCCGCCAGCGCAATGGTCGTCGTCATCGTTCGATCTCCGCAACCAGCCGGGTTGCCATCTGTTCGGCGGCCTGCCGCAGGGCCGGCACGTAGTCGTAGACGGCGATGCCGCGCCGATCGGCTTCCTGCACAGCCAGGTCTGCGGGCAGGATGCCCAGCACAGGCAGGCCGGGGGTTTCGGCGGTCAGGAAGGCTGCCTCATCGTCGTCGCGCACTTTGTTACCCACCAGCCACAGCCGCGTCAGGCCGATGTCGTGCGCCAGCTTCTTGATCTGCGCGGCGGTGCCTAGACTGCGCCGTGTCGGCTCAACGACGATGATCATCGCGTCCACGAAGTCCACAGTCGCTCGGCCCAGGTGCTCCACGCCCGCGTACATGTCCAGGATCAGGATGTCGTCCTGCCGGAAGAGCAGGTGTGTGAAAAGCGTCTTGAGCATGGCGCTCTCCGGGCAGATGCAGCCTGACCCGCCCAGGTCTACCGACCCCATCTCCAGCAGGCGCACGCCACGGTGCACCACGCTGAAACGCTCCGGCAGGTCGTCCACGCGCGGGTTGAGCGTGAAGAAGCCGCCGATGGTGCCCGGCTTGGCCCCCGTGCGCTCTTCGATTAGTTCTTCCATCTCGGCGATGGGGCGCAACCGGGCGCGTAGTTCGGGCGGGAAGCCCAACGCTCCGGCCAGGCAGGGAGCCGGATCGGCATCTACGGCTAGCACCTGGCGGCCCGCGTCGGCGTAGACCTGGGCGAGCAGGGCGGCCAGCGTTGTCTTGCCCACACCGCCTTTACCGCTGATAGCGATTTTCATGGGGAGTCCTCAGGATCAGTGTTCAGTTGTCAGTTGGTAGCCTCTGGCAGCGAGATCGTCTACATGAGCACAGGGTGCAGTCCAGTAGTCCTCCGTTTCAGACTTCCGAAGCCCGTCGCTCGCTATCCATCTCACCCCCTGGTCTCGCTACGCTCGGCAAAGGCCGAGCAGGGGGTAAGGTAAGGCAATTCGTTACCCGGCGACTGCCTCTTCAGGCGCTTCCTGAGGCGGCACGAAGTCGGGCGGCAACAGCCCGGCCTCGGTGACGATGCGCGGGACGATCTCCTCCCAGCCAACGGCCATCAGGTGAATGCCGTGCACGCCCTGCTTGCCGCGGATGGCTTCGATCAGCTCCAGGGTAATGGTCACCGCTTCTTCCTGCACACCGTCGCCCGCCGCTTCCAGCCGCTTGAGCAGCCGTTCGGGGATGAATACACCCGGTACTTCGTTGTGCATATACAGCGCCATCTTCAGCGACTTGAGCGGCGTCAGGCCCACCAGGATGTAGACCTTGTCCAGGATGTCCCGTTTGGCCAGCTCATTGAGCCAGATTTCGAGGCGATCCGGGTCGTAGACCAGGTTGGTTTGCAGGAACTGCGCGCCCGCGTTGACCTTCTTGTGCTCGCGGATGGCCTGGAATTCCGGGCGCGAGGCGAACGGCGCAGCCGCTGCGCCCAGGAAGACCTTGGGCGGGAACTTGATCGGGCGACCGTCCAGGTAGTGCCCTTCGTCGCGCATCCGGCGCAGCAGCCACAGCATCTGCACCGAATCCAGATCGATCACGTCCAGCCGACCCAGCGGCGGCGGCCCCATGCGCCCGCTATCGCCGGAGAGCACCAGGATGTTGCGCACACCCAGCGCGCTCGCGCCGAGCACTTCGGACTGAATAGTGGCCCGCGTGCGATCGCGGCCCTGCAACTGCATCACTGGCTCTGCGCCGTGCTGCATGGCCATGATGCTGCACGCCAGGCTAGACATGCGCGCCGTGGCCGACGGGTTGTCGGTGAAGTTGACGGCGGCCACATAGGGGCGCACCAGCTCGATGTTTTGGCACAGCTTGTTCGTCGCGGTGCTGAGCGGCGGCGCGACCTCCGCCGTCACCACGAATTCGCCCGCCCGCAGGCGACGTTCCAGTTCGGAGATCGGCTCGGTGTAGGCCGGTGGGTGATATTGGTCATCGCCCTGCCACCAGTCCGGCTGACGGATGGGGCGGAAGACGGAGTCCCAGTTGGCGGCGCGTTTGGCCGGATCGCGCGAGAGCATCCCCTTGACGAACTTGCCCGTCCCCACCTTGCGAATCTGATGATAGACATCGCCCCAGGTTTCAGTGCCCACCTTGTCCCAATCCAGCGGCGGCAACACTTCCAGCAGCTTCTCCTGGCGGCCCATCTTGAAGGAGCGCTCGTAAATCTTGTACCACACGCAGGGGCGCGTAGGGTCTACATAGCAGTGTTCTTCGGTCGAGCCGCCGCATGGCCCGTTACGCGCCCCCTTGGGGCACTCCATCGGGCAGATGAAGGCAGTCTCCTGCAGCAGGCAGTTGCCGCACATGCGGCAGCCAAACAGCGGCCCTTTGACCATGCGCTCGATGCGGGCCAACAGGCGACGGCGGAACGGTTCGCGCTTGAAGGGGTAATATGGCGGTTGCCAACGGCGGGCAGGCGTGAAACCGGGCATTAGCTGCTTCCTTTGCTCTGCGATAAGAGCCTCTCGGTCAATCCAAGATCACCGGACTGTGCCACCGTCTGTCATTGTAGACGATAGCATAATCCGGTCTCAGTGCAGAATTTCAGTTTTGTATCACGAATAACATCACTTTCGGCGGTCTGACTCATGACTATTGCTCTCATGACTATTGCTGCAAATAGCCGTCGGCGTAGATCACTTTGTTGAGCAGGATTTGCACTGTCTTCCAGATCGCCACCTGCTCCGGATCGCTCATGTCTACATCTTCGGGCTGCGGGTGCTCCATGGCCTGAATGCGGTCGTGAATCCTCAGGTAGAGCCGACCTACCGCGGTGCTGTCGTCGCGCTGCTCGATGATACGGATGACTTCTCTGAGCTTCTCGTCCAGCGGATCGGCGATCATCATCTGCAGGCCCGCGCCCATCAGCATGGCGCAATAGACGCGGTTGATCAGCGGGCGATTCTCGCGCGGGACGGCGTTGGACACGTTAGATAGACCCACCGAGACCATCGGCGAGGGGTCCCATACATAGGGCAGGGTGCGCACCGCCTCGATGCACTCCGGGCAATACTCCTGGCAACCGGAGACGGTCAGCACCAGCGGGTCAATGATCAGGTTCTGGATGGGGAAGTCAATCTCCACCATGCGCGGGATGAGATACTCGACAGCGATGTTGACGCGCTCGTCGGCGCTGACGGGGATGCCGCTGCTGCCCATGGTCAGCGCGATGAGCTTGGTATCGTACCGCTTGGCCAGCAAGGGCACTTTCTCCAGACGTTCCGGCTCGGCGGAAGTCGAGTTGATGATCGGCTGAGCCTTGGTGACCTTCCGCAACCCGGCCTCGATGCCCTGGATGTTGGTGCTGTCGAAGACCAGCGGCACGTCTACCACCGCCTCCAGCGTCTCGACGATCCAGGGGAAGACTTCCTCCCAGTCTTTCTTGCGAGGGCCGAGGTTGACGTCAATGGCCTGTGCGCCCGCCTCCACCTGACGCACGGCCAGGTCCATGAAGAACTCGCGATCTTTGGCGGCCAGGGCCGCTTTCACTTTCTCCGAAATAATGTGAATATTCTCGCCAATGATGTACATCGCTCTTTGTCCTTTTCCAAGACCGGTTCTGCCCGGTCGGCACGCTATGACTCGTGATTCCTGGCGGCGATGGCTGCCTGCACCGACGGAAAGCGCGACAGATCGGTGTGAGGCAGGAACAGCGCCGAGGTGAACGCTTCGTAGAAGGTATTGTCAGCCGACAGCTCGATGTAGGTCATGCGGCTGGCAATCTCGCGGATGCGGGCGCGGGCGTCGCGATCCAGCAACGCCAGGTACGCCCCGCGCACGGCGGTGTTGCCCAGGAAGTGAAAGCGATCCCAGGGCATGTCGGGCAGCAGGCCGATCTCCACCGCCTTCTCCACGTTGATATACTTGCCGAACGATCCGCCGACCAGCACCTGCTCGACCGTCTCCAGGGGCACGCCCACGCTCTGCGCCAGCACGGTGAAACCGGCGTAGATGGCCGCTTTGGTGCGCAGCAGGTTGTCTATGTCCACATGGGTGATGACGATGTCGTGCCCCTCGCCGCTCTCGGCGGCCCAGCAGACCACATACTCCGGCCCGTGCTCGCCGACGCGCACGCGCGGCGTGGGCAGGTTCAGGTTGATGTGCCCGCCCTTATCCACCAGGCCGGTCAGGAACATCTCGGCCGCCAGGGAGATCAGGCCGCTGCCGCAGATGCCGCGCGGCTTGACATTGCCCACCACCCGGTAGGTCGGTTCGTAGGTCTGCCCGTTGATCCACACTTCCTCGATGGCACCGCGCGTAGCGCGCATCCCGTGCAACACGCCGCCGCCTTCGAAGGCAGGCCCGGCGGAGGCGGCTACCGTCACCAGCCAGTCGCGGTTGCCCAGTACGATCTCGCCATTGGTGCCCACGTCAATGAACAGGGTCACCTTGTCGGTGTCGGCCAGTCCCGACGAGAGCACCCCCGCGGTGATGTCTGCCCCGACGTAGCTGGCCACGCCCGGCAGGCAGTCCACCGTCGCTTCGGGGTGAATGATCAGGCCCACTTCCTCAGCGCGCAGGGTGGGGATGTGATTGATGGCCGTGACGAACGGCATCAGGCGGATCGAGCTGGCTGGTATCCCCAGCAACAGGTGCATCATGGTGCTGTTGCCGGCGATGGTGGCCTTGTAGATCGTCGCCGGATCGGCCTCCACACGCTTGCAGACGGCCTCGATCAGGGCGTTGATCGTGCCCAGCACCAGGCGTCGCAGTTCGTCGCCGTTGCCGTTCTTCGCCGAGTAAATGATGCGCGAGATGACATCCTCACCGCGGGCGATCTGCGCGTTGTACTCGGCGGCCTGCGCCTCCACCTGCCCGGTGCGCAGGTCTACCAGCCAGACGGTGACGGTGGTGGTGCCGATATCTACGGCCACACCCCACAGGGGCGCATCGTCCGGCACATGGCCGGGCAGCAGATCGATCAGGCGGGCGGGACAGTTGGGGCAGTCCCATGCCTCTGCGTCGAGCACTGCCGTCACCTGCCAGTTGGCCTCGCGCAGCGTCCGGCCAATGCGCCGCATCTGCGCCAGTGACAGCTTCACGTCGGCCAGGTCGGCGTGCTGACGCAGACCGCGCTGGATACGCGCCCAGTCGTCGGTCTGATCGTCCATGCTGGGCGGGGGCAGGGTCAGCGCGACGCGGTGAATGGTCTGCGCGTGACGCGGATCGTAGCCAGCGGGGACGGTCACCTCAATGGCGGTGCGGTCGGTCGTCAGTCGCCGCTCGATCTTCTCTTGCGGCGGGACGACGACGCGCACATCGCCTTCTACCACAGTCTGGCAGGCCAGGGCATAGCCTGCCGCTACGTCTTCGGCGGTCAGGCGCAGGGTGCTGCGCCGCCGCACTTTTCCTTCCAGCACCTGCACGGCGCAACGGCCACAGCGCCCCTGCCCGCCGCACGGCTGCGTCAGTTCAACTCCGGCCAGGCGCGCGGCTTCGGTGAGCAACGTCCCCGTTGGCACCTGGATCGGAGCCGGAGCGGTGTCGAAGACAACGGTATGATCGGCCATCGCACCCGCTTTAGAGCGCCTGTTTCATGAACGCCGGAATGTCCACTGCCTCGCGCGGGCCGACACGCACTTCCCAGCCCGGCAGTTCCTCTTCCAGCTCGCCGGAGAGCACCGCCACATGGCCGGGCAGCACAATGCGCTTGCGGCTGATCTTATCGTTCAGGCTGAACTCCTTGACCGCCTTGGCAATGCGCTCGGCATCGAACTTGCCCGCGGCCCAGGCTGTCAGCACGCTCATGCCCTCGGCGTCGGTCACCAGCAGGTGCGCCGGCTGACCAGAGCCTTCGACCTCGTTGGCCACGCTGAAGTAGGTGATGCTGAAGTTGGTGGTGACCAGCACCGGCGATTCTGGCGTCGGGCTGTTGAACTCGTAGACGCCCGGCTGTACCTGAATCGGCTTCTGCGGGTCGGTGTAGAGGTTCTCGCGCAGCACCAGCAGCGCGTAGGCCAGTTCGGGCGTGAAAGTGTCCAGCACCACAAAACCGGCGTACTTGGCGATGGCCTGCGCCGCCAGCAGCGACTCGGTCGCCTCATCGGGCGCATCGCCGGGGACGGCCAGGATGGAGTATCCCGCCGAACGGAAGTTCTTCTTCAGCGCCAGGCGGCGCAGCTGCGTATAGAAGCCCAGCGACGACCCCAGCCGACGAACCGTAGGGGCCAGCACCAGGTTCTCCACCCCTTTGTCCTTCAGCCGGCTGCTCAGGGCCATCAGGCCATCGAGCGTGTCGGCGATCACGGCCAGGGCCGCGCCCGCGCCTTTGGCCAGGTCGGCCATCGCTTCCCAGTTGCCCGCGTCGGCCCCGACGATCAACGGTGTTTCGCCGTCAATGGGCTTCAGCCCGGCAGCGATCACCGTCGGATCGCGGCCCATCAGGATCAGCGGGCGCTCGCTCACCTCGCGCACGGCGCTCACCGCGTCGGCGAACGTCACCGGATCGCCCGACGCCGCTTCAACGGCGAACCCGTCCAGGCTCAAGTCCATGCCCACGTAGCTGACGCGGTAGGCGTTGGCGGCAGCGACGCGCGCTTTGAGCGCATCGAGCGGCTCGTTATCGCGCACACGCACGAACAGCCCGGGTTTGTTGAAGAAGCGCTTTTCGTGGCGGAAGAGCACCGTCTCATTGCCCGCTTTCACCTCATGATCGTCCGCTCTGAGCGTGATCAGGCGCACGGGAGGTTGGGCGGCGGCGGAAAGTTTCTCCTTCGCCTCATCGCTGACATAGGGGCAGGCGGTCAATTCGGCTTGCTTGGCGGCCAGTTTCATGGCGAAGGCCATGCACGTCGGGAAACCGCATTCCTTGCAGTTGGTCTGCGGCAGAAGCTGGTAAATCTGAATGCCTGAGAGTGCCATGGTTTTCTCCTGCTAGAACGGTGCGCCAAGCCCCAGGTCAGGGAGTGGTAGGCGGCCTGGGCGATGGCTGGCGCACCACGTTGATGCCCAAATCGTTCAGTTCATCATCGCTGCGGGCAGCCAGGTGCCGCAGCAGTTGGCGGTAGGAAAGCATGGCTGCCGGATAGGTAATGCCGCCGCGCTGAGGCATGACGAACAGCGCCCGCACACCCAGGTCGCGCATGATCTGCGCCGCAGCGGCCAGGGGCAGGTCGGGGCGCACCTGCGGGATGCGCTCGTTCATCACGGCTTCGGCGGTGAGTGAGTCGCGGTTGGGGCGTCCGTAGCCCTCCACTACTTCGTCCTGCGACACCATACCCACGGCGTGCCCGTCTTCGTTGAGCACGATCACCGCTTCCAGGTGCTGTGTCAGCAGCAGACGGGCTACCTCGGCCAGGGGCAGGTCTGGCGCACAGGTGACCGCCGGGCCGATCAGGTCGCGCACCAGCAGACGTCCGGTCATGGGCGCTCCCCCTTTTGCTGAGGCGCTGTGCCCGGCAGCCCCAGGCGGCGACGCCGGGCCGCTTCGCGCTTTTGCAGGAACATCTGCATGGGCGACAGACGGCGGGCGTAGATGCCCAGGTCGGCCAGTTCGGCGTCGGTGCACGCGGCCAGATGGCGCAGGAAATGCCGGTAGGTGAGCATGGCCGCCGGGTAGGTGATGCCCGCCGCGTTGTGCGTCAGGAAGACGACGCGCACGCGCTGATCGCGCATCAGTTGGGCGGCGGCGGTCAGGGGGATGTCGGGCGGTAGTTCCGGCACGTCTTCGCGCATGATCGCCTCGGCGGTCAGGGAACGCGGGTCGTCGTGCTGATAGGCCGCGATCAGTTCGTCTGGCGATACCATGCCCACAGCGTGCCCCTCGTGATCGAGCACGATCACCCCTTCCACGTCCTTCTCCAGCATCAGACGGGCCAGGTCGCGCACTGGCGTGTCGGGCGCGCAGGTAGGGACTCCGACGGTCATCAGGTCGCGCACCAGGCGGCGTTCGTTCATGGCCCGCAACGCTCCGGCAATTGAGCAACTGCTCTGGGGCAGCCGCAGCCGCCCCAGAGCGGTCATGTCTATTTGGCGCTCATCAGATCGTCAATGGCCAGCCGCACGCGCCGCACGCTTTCCGGATGGCGCAGCACCACGATATCAGCGGCGGACTCAATCAGCGCCATGGCGGTGAGCGTCTCCCAGTGAATGGCGCGGGCTTCCCAGTCGCCCCAGGCTTCGGGCACACCGGTGCCCACCTTGGACTCTTTGGCCTTCCAGGCTTCGTAACCCGGCGTGACGATCATGGGGAGCTGCGTCATGGCGTCGCCCTGCAGGGCCGCCAAACGCAGGCGCTCCATCACCGAGTAGCCGTACTCGATGCCGTAGCCGAGAGCGCCCGTTGTCGGATCCATCAGCACGCGGTCGAGCGGCAGGCCCATATCGCTGACCAGGATATTGAGTTGCTTGGCCAGGTTGACATCCATCGCTGTGCGCGCGATGACCACATGGTTGTTGGCCAGCGCGGTCGCCACGATGGTGCGGTAGTTCTTGTCTTCGCAGATGCCCAGCGCCAGCCGTTCACCCGCTGTCGCTTCGGCAATGGGCACCAGCAGGGCATTGTCGGCTTCCGCCTGGCCCGGCCCCCACACGATCAGCGGCAGGCCGGTCGCCCCCAGCACCGCTTTGGTGATGGCGACGGCGCGCTCTGGCGTGTTAGGTTTGCCGTCGGGGTCGGTGAGGCTCAACGCCAGCACCAGGGCATCGGCTCCGGCGTTTTCGGCGGCTTTGGCCCACTGCGCCGGGTCGTTCACCACGTCGCCCCAGGCTTTGAGCAACAGCGGCGACCACTCCGCCGGGCGCTTGTCCATGATCTCGATGGCGACGGCAGGCCGGTGCGGGATTTCGCCCTCGAAGAACATGAAGGGCAAGGCCGTCTGTCCGCCGACGGTGAGGGTGCGGGCACGGGTACCGCCCTGCTCTTTGGTCGCGCCGAGCGTCACCTCGCGCACTCTGCCCGTCCACTTCTCCCGGACGATCTCCGTCTTGGTTTCGGCGGTCATCCAGGGCTTTTCCGGCGGCAGCGCTTTCTTAGGCGGCGCAGCGGGTTTGGGCGGGGCGGGCGCTTCCGCCTTGACCGGTTCGGCGGGCGTGGCCTGGGCAGCGGGTTCAGCCGCTGGCGCGGGCGGCGCGGCGGGCGTCACCGGAGCGGCGGGCGGCGGAGCCACGTTGGCCTTCGGCGGCGCGGGTGGGGCGGGCGGCAGAGCGCCGCTCACATCGGCCCCCAGTTCTTTGGCAGCGGCCAGCAAGCCAGCGGCCAGGGCGCGCCGGAGTTGATCGAAGAACGCGGCGCTGGCGTCGCCCAAAGCCGCCGGTGTCGGCGGCGCGGCGGGCTGAGCCGGCGCGGGAGTTTCGGGCTGCCCGGTCTCGCCGGATGGCGCGGGAGTAGGTGCAGGTTCGGGCGTCATCGTTGCCAGCGGTTCTACAGCGGGTTCTGCTACTACAGGTTCGCTCTCAACAGGTGCGGAGGTAGATACAGGCTCCGCTTGTGGGGCGGGTGCGGGCTGCGCGGGGGCAACAGGCAGCGCCTCTTCGAGGGCTACAGGCTCGGCCATCGCTTCGACGGGGACTGCCTCCGGTTCGGCGGCTGCTTCGGCCCCCATGGGCGGCATGGCCAGGGCGGGATGATTGTGCTCCTCCAGCCAGGCGACCAATTCGTCCACGTCGGTGACCGTCCGCTCGTCGGCGATCTTGTCAATCAGGTCGGGCACGCCCTCGCGTTCGGCGGCGGCGCGCAGTTCCTCGCCCATGGTCTCTTTGAGGATGCTGCTCATCCACACCACGCGCTTGAGGCCACCGTCGGCGGAGATGAACTTGGGGCTGATCAGGTAGTACTTGCCCACGCCCATCACGCCCGGCGTCTGCAGACCGCCGCCCGCCATACCGGCCAGGGTGCTGAAGGTCATGCCGGCGGGGGTCATGCTGGTATCTTCGCGGCTGACTACCATCACGCCGTTGGCTTCGGGGATGTACATCACGATGCACTCGAAGCAGCCGCAGTTCTTGACCAGCAGGCCGTTGGCCAGGTAGCTGTTGATGTCCAACAGGCTCAGGTTGTAGACGTACTCATACCTGCCGTCATTGCTGATCATCTCGGCGCGTGTCACTGTGTCCAGCAGGTCATCGCGTTCAAGCCAGGGTTGCAGCGTTGAGGCCATATCGGGCAGAGCTTCCAGGACACGCGCCACATTTCCCCTGACGGGCCGTGAACGCCCGCTTGCGTAGTGGTAGCGCGTGGACGTGCTCAATGTTCCCGCAGCGTCTGCCTGAGCCAGTAGCTGTCCAGCGGCATATGGCAACACTTCCGACTGGGACTTATCCAGTTCAGCAGCATTTTCAGCCTTCAGCATGGCCAGCTTTTCGGCTCGCGCGGGGTGATGGCTGTGAATGAGCGAGGCAAACCGTCGCAGGTCAGCGCCGTGCAGGGTGAGCTTGTAGATCGGGCCTGCGCTGAAATGGGCCACAATGCCGAGCCGTCTCAGCAGAAGCGCCATATGACGCGCGGCTTGCTCGTCGCTGTGGCACAGGTACGCCTCTCCGACGATCCAACCATTCTGTTCCCGAACCCGTACTGAGCCGTCTCCGTCGAAGACGCCTGCTATGAACGCGGCGATATGCGTTTCGGGCAACGTGAAAAGACGTCTCAAATCCCAGGTGGGAGAGTCGGCCCGTCGGACGCCCAGGGCATCGGCCAGAGCGCCAAGAAGAGCGTTGGAACCATAGAGTTCCATCCCTGTCTTGGTCGGAGTGATGGAGCGTGTCCCAATTCTGCCGCTGTGAGTCTTTTCGCGGCGGCCCAACGACTTGTCTGGGAAGACGCGCTCATAGACCGTCTGCACATGGCTCAGCAGGGCAGGTTCGGTGTTGGTGAAGAAGACCTGGCATTGGCTCTCGCCCACGCGGTTCAGCGACCCACCTGAGGCCAGGAACCCAAGCAGGTAGAGCAGGTCAGGCGAGATTTCCGGCAGCCGTTGAACCGGATTTCCGGCTGGCGGAGCGACTCGCTGGATGCGTGTCTTGATCTTGGCCCAGTCTTCGCCCAGACCTTCGCAAACCTTGCGATAGAGGGCGAGCGACCAGCTTGAGCGCGCGTCTGGCAGTTCCGGCCATGCGCGCCGGGCTGCTGCCTTGGAGCCGTAAGCCGCCTCCAGTTTTGCCCAGGCTTCGGCGATCAGGGTGTCATCGGCAATGCGCCAGCCGTCCGGCAGCAAGTCTATTGCCAGTGGGGTATGTTCCTGAACCTTGATATGTCTGGCCGCATACACCCGGTCATTGACCTGCACCTCGTCCGCCCGAACCCAGACCTGTCCTTCAGGGCGATCAACGGCGAGGGGGTGGTTGGGCGTCAGGGTCAACCGCTGGCCGGATTTGGTCTCCAGTTCCACCAGGAACGGCGGTGCAGGATTGCGATGAACACCAAGCACGCGGCTCGGCGTGATTTGGCCAGCATCGTCGAGAGTCGTAGCGACTGAGTCGAACGGCCCTAGCTGACCATAGTGAGCGTCTACCCATTCCCTGATGGTCGTCAGACGGCCATCTATGATCACCTCAGCATCGGCGGTGAGGCAAGCAGTCATCGGGTTTTCCATGATCGAGTACATGGATACCTTCTGCACAGTGCCGTGCGAGCCGATGGCGGCGTATTCGTTGGTGCCTTCCCAGTAGCCCTTGACCGGATCGAGGCAGGCCCCCAGCTTGATCGGCTGATTGGGGCCGGTGGGGTTGATGCTATAGGACGCCTTGCAGTCCAGCCAGTTGTACGCACCGCACAGGCCCAGCCGTTCGGGGCTGACAATGCAGACGTGATTGGGCGCGAAACTCTGACATAAAGTGCACGAGAAAAATTCGTCCACCGCCGTGTCGGTGAGGTCGGCCAGGCGCTTGTTGCGATAGTCGTAGGCTTCGCGCGCCCGCGCCAGCCATTTCTCGATCTCGGCCTTGTCGGTGTAGAGCGTCACCTGCACCTTGTCTACAATCGCGCCGAAATCGGCGTGATAGCGGGCGTGCAGAATCTTGCCAAAGTGTTCCAGGCTGAAGCCCTTCTCGGCGGCGGCGTTGGAGATGCGAATCCAGGCGATGTCGCGCTGCCCGATGTGCTGAATGCCCGACGCACCGTTGATGAAGTAGTGTACCTGGCGTTCGAGCACCGGCTCGAAGTCCTTCTGCATCTTGCGGCCCGCCACCTCGATGACGATGCCCAGGTCCATATGCCCCTGCGGCTCGATTTCGTCGAAGCCAGGGCCGACGACCTCCACTTTGCCATCCTGGACTTCGTCCATGTCTACCATGCGCAGATATTCGAAGCAGCGCGAATATTTGCCGCCGAACTCGACGCGCATATCGGCCTTGCGCACCACCTCGCCCTCGAAGGCCGAGCCATAGGGCACCGGCACCGGCACGTCGGCGACCTTGATCTTCACGCCGCGCACCTCGATGCACTTCTGCACCAGGATTTCGGCGCGCTCCAGGTCGTCTTTGCCCTCGATCTCGTTGAAAGGCATGCTGACCACATGCTCATAGGTGGTGACGCCGGTGGGCAGGATTTCGGGGATGACCGTGTCGGCAATGACCGGAAAGCCAAAGTTGATGGCCCCCGCCGCCGCCGCGTACTTCAGATCGTCCACCTCGCCCAGGGCCAACACGAAGGCAAATACACGCTGCTTGTTATACAGCAGGATGTCGCGCGCCTGACCAGGCTTGATGCCGCCGAAGGTCAGCGCCGAGCGCGTGGCGAAGCCCAGGGCGTAGATGGCGCTGATGGTGTCGGTGCTGAAGGGGACGGTGTAGGTGTCGTAGCCCAGCTCAACCCCTTCTTCCACCAGTTGGTGAATGATGCTGCGCCCGTTGACGTTGCCACACAGGAAGCACAGGATGTTGCGGCGTTGCAGTTCGCGCACAATCTTGACGGCCACCTCGTTGGACTTGGCCGCGCCCACGATCGCCGCGAAGCCGGGCATACGCCCATCCACCAGTTGGATGCCCCACGAGCGAAGCTGAATATCGTCAATGGGGCCGTTGAGATGGCCGACGTTGCCGCTGCCATTGCTGCCGTAGGCCGTGCCGCCAGCCAGTTCCAGGCCGGGGAACGGTTCGGGTTGCAGGCCATAGACAAAGCGAATGGCCTCGATGGTTTCGGCGGCGAGCAGCGTAGCCATGCCGCTATCGAGCGCCTCGCCCAGATAGGGCGTCCATTTGCGCGGTGCTGGGGCCGGGTGCAACAACGCGCGGGCATGTTCCAACACCGGCTGCAGGTCGCCCAGCCTGGTCACTTCACGCCCGGTCATGCCGTAGATCACAGGCAGATAGTACGCCGTATTAGGGAAAGCTACCGGTGTATCTGGCCCTTTTTCGGCCAGCGCCTTCTTAAGCATCAATTCCGCTTCGGTTACCAGCGCATTCGCGCCGCGAATCGCGCGAGTGGCAATATATCGGGACATACTCTGGTTCTCCTATTTGGCGGGCACACCGTAGAGCGCCGCCCGGCGTTCGGCTAGCGGCAATTCTTCCAGCTCCAGCATGCGACGGTCACCACTGCGCCCAAAGCGCGCCGGATCGTAGGCCGGCAGATTGAGCGCTGCGCGTTTCTTGTCTATGTGCGCCAGGGTGCGGCGGATCATCTCGTCGGGGTCGGCGACGAACTCCATCTTGCCGCCATAGAGCGCTTCCCACCCTTCGCTGATGTAGCGCAGCACGCGGTCGCTATCGGAGACGCGATCGGGCATGCCGCTGATGGGCGAAGAGCCGCCGAAGATGACGTACACGCCGGACGCTACGCAGTAAGTGCCAATCGAGAGCGCTTTCTCGCTCATCCATTCCGGGGCCAGGCCGACGGCAGGAATCTGATCAATGTCGTCGCCCAGGCCGCCTTCTTCGACCATCTGCGTCAGCACGGTCAGGATGCGCGAGTTGTCCACGCACGATCCCATGTGCAGCACCGGCGGGATACCCACTGTCTCGCAGACCTCGCGCAGGCCCGGCCCGACATGCTCCAGGCCAGCCTCACCGAGCAGCAACCCCAGCTTGGCGCTGGCGATGGCCCCGCAGCCGGTTTCCACCACCAGCACATCCTGGCGTAACAGCTCTTTGGTGACATAGGTATGCAGGTAATCCTGTTTGCTGCGCGGGTTGTTGCAGCCGACGATGGCCGCCACGCCGCGAATGCGCCCCGCCATGATGGCATCGTTGAGCGGGCGGAAGGAGGCGCGGTAGCTGCCGCCCAGCATATAGTTGATGTATTCGTGCGAGAAACCAGGGATGAGGTCTTCGCGCACGTCGGGGATGTGCGTCTCGCCGCGGTTCTTGAAGTTGTCAATGGCTTCGCGCAGGATTTGCTTGGCGATGGTCAGCGCTTTGTGCTCGTCGAATTCGATATGCAGGGCACCCTTGATCTTCACCTTGGGCGAGGTAGTGATGATCTTGGTGTGGAAGTTGCCTGCCAACTGCACCAGCGCCTGCATGATGCACTGTACATCCACCACCATCGCTTCGACTGCGCCGGTGAGGATGGCCAATTCCTGGTGCAGGAAGTTGCCCGCTGCCGGAATGCCCTGGCGCATCAGGATTTCGTTGGCCGTGCAGCAGATGCCGGAGAGATTGACGCCCTTCGCTCCCGCCTTGCGGGCATAGGCGATGATCTCCGGGTCTTGCGAAGCGGCCACGATCATCTCGCTGAGCGTCGGCTCGTGCCCGTGCACGATCACGTTGACCATGTCCTGTTTGAGCACGCCCAGGTTGGCTTGGCCCAGGATGGGGGCAGGGGTGCCGAAGAGGATGTCGGAAATGTCGGTGGCGATCAGGCTGCCTCCCCAGCCGTCCGAAAGCGCCGTGCGGACGGCGTGTTCCAGGATATGTTCCGGGTCCTGATCGTCGCCAATGTGTGTGCGATGCAACGCCTCCACCACTTCGCGGTCAATGCCGCGCGGCATGATCCGCCGTTCCTGCCAGAGTTTCTGACGCTTCCTGGGGGCGCGGATGACAGGGGCAAGCACCCCATTCTGCTGACCGAACTGCGCGATATACAGGTCGGCCAGGTCGTTGGCGATTTCTTCGGGCGAGCGGCCCTCGATGGGGATGTTGTACTTGGAGGCGACGATGCGCAGTTTGGCTATATCGCGGATGGTATAGCCTTCGGCCTGCCCATGCGCGACCGCCTTGAGCGTGAAAGCCATGTCGCGCCCGTGATCAGAGTGCGCGGCTGCGCCCGCCGCAATGGCGCGGATGAAGTTACGCGCCTGAATGGTGTCAATGGTTGCGCCACAGATGCCGGTTTGCCCATCTTTGGTCAGGCGGCACGGCCCCATCCCGCAGAGCTTGCAACACATGCCCGCCCCGCCGATGTTGCAGGGGGCCAGCTCTTCCGCGCGGGTGAAGGCGGTGCTCAGACCCAATTCTTCGGCACGGATCAGCATCTGTTGAGCAGCGGGATCGGCGCTCAGTTCTTCGGGGCTACGTTTTTCTTTGGGCATGGTTTATTCCCCTTCATCCATTCTCTGCAATGGCCCCATGCCAGGGCACGGCCAGAGCGGACGCCCGGCATAGGAGACACGCTGCGCAAAGCTGACCGTCGGCCCGGCCTGGGCGTAGGCAGCAGAATGACGGAAAAAGACGTTGGGATCATCAGCCTGGTAAGCGGCCTGATCGGTTTCTACCGGGACAGGCAGCGGGTCGAGATAGCCCGCCTGTTCCAGGGGAGCGCGAATCTGCTCTGCTGCGATGACCTGCGGATCGTAAGTGACCTCGACGACCTGGAAAGCGCTGCTGGCGTAGATATCCGCGATGCCCGGCAACGCAGATAGCAGACGCCGCACCTCCAAAACATGATGATCTCCGTACATAGCAGGGACTTCGAGAGTGAGTTTTTCCATAGGGTTGTTCTCTTCCACCTTCCTATTTGCATAGTACATACCGATTGCCGTCTCACGCCCGGTAAGCACGGTGAGCAAGGCAAAGAATTAAGTACAATAATATTCTTTATAACTAATAAATCACCTAAAGGTGCTCCAGTTTCATAATGGGCGAAAACTGATTGTGAATGCAGTGAAAACCATCACATCTCTTTCTAGCGTTTGTCACTTCTGGCCAGATATGGCGGTCGGCAAAGCGAGTCCCGACACGGGCTTCATGGCTGGGGCGAAGGCGCCCCCCTGCCTTCTGTTTGTCCGTTTTTTTGCCTTTGCCCGCGGCGCTTGTTTATAATGTGGCTTGACCTATCATGGGTTGTCAGGGGATCGTCGTCCCATTCAGGCGGCTGCCCTGCGCAGAAGATATTTGTTTTGGAGCGTCGAGATAGGTGTTTTGGCCAGTCTCCAAGTGCACAGAAGCTCAGGCAAGGCAGCCCAGTATACCGTTGTCGGGCGGGGTGCCTTGTTGCATTTCTGGCGCTGGGGACGGGCAACGCCCTGTGGCGGACAGAGAAAGGAGTCGTTTTCTGTAGAGGCCACTCAACCACCTGATCGCATAAGGTTTGCCCGGTAATTCACCCTATCGTTGGCTTGTTTCTATCGTCTTGCATCAGGTTACATGCAAATGGAGGAACCTATGAAAAAGCATTTAGCATTGTTGCTGGTGATTGCGCTGGTGCTGGGGGCGCTGCCCGCCATGACCTCGGCGCAAGAGACCCCTACCCTGTTGATCTGGGCCGACGAGACCCGCGCCGCCGTCATCGAAGAACTGGGAGTCGCGTTCGAGGAAGAGTACGGCGTTGACCTGGTGGTGCAGCAGCTCGGCTTCGGCGACATCCGCGACCAACTGCGCATCGCTGGCCCGGCGGGCGAAGGCCCCGACATCATCATTGGCGCGCACGACTGGGTGGGCGAACTGGTGACCAACGGCCTGCTGGCCCCCATTGACCTGGGTGAGCGCGTGGAAGAGTTCGCGCCGGTGGCCATCACCGCCTTCTCGTGGGAAGGCGAGCTGTACGGCGTGCCCTATGCGGTGGAGAATGTCGGCTTCTTCTACAACACCGAACTGGTGCCAACCCCGCCCGCGACCTGGGACGAGGTGGTCGAAGTCTCTAAGGCGCTGATGGAAGAGGGCAAGGCCAAGTACGGCTTCATCCGTCAGGAAGGCGACCCCTATCACTTCTATCCCATTCAGACGGCCTTCGGCGGCTACATCTTCGGCCTGACCGAAGAGGGCGACTACAACGCCCAGGATGTAGGCGTGGATAACGAAGGCTCGATCGCGGCGCTGAAGTGGTTGCAGGGCCTGCTCAAAGACGGCCTGATCCCCAGCGGCCTGGACGGCGGCGCGGCTGAGGCGCTCTTCCAGGATGGTGAAGCGGCCATGTACATCACTGGCCCGTGGAACATTCAGCGCTTCCTGGACGCGGGCGTGCCCTTCGACATTGCGCCCATCCCGGCTGGCCCCGGCGGCCCTGGCCGTCCATTCATCGGCGCGCAGGCGTTCATGATCAGCGCCTTCAGCCAGAATCCACTGTTGGCGCAGGCGTTCCTGACCGAGTGGGTGGCTTCCGAAGAGACGCAGCTCGCCCTCTATGAAAAGGGTAACCGCGCTCCCGCGCTGCTGTCGGCACAGGCCAAGGTCGAAGACCCCTATCTGGCGGCGCTGGCTGTCGCTGCCGAGGCAGGGCAGCCGATGCCGGGTATCCCCGCCATGTCGGCAGTGTGGTCGGCCTGGACGGACGCCATCACCCTGGCCATGCAGAATCCCGATGCCGATGCAGCAGAACTAGCGGCCAAGGCGGCGGAAACCATCCGCGCGGCGGCGGCTGCTGAGTAAACCGGTCCGCTCGAGCATTCTCGAATGCCCTGTGCAGGGGTCGGCACACCATGCCGACCCCTTGCCCCACCAGGAGCATGATCCGAAAGGAGGAGGCGCGCTATCGCTGACCGGCAGGTCGGTTGGGCGCGCAGAATGCCATGGAAACTGCAAGGGGTGCTTTATCTCGCCCGCCTGCCGCGTTGTTCTCGTCCCGCTCGCTGTTGATCACAGTGTTGCGGCTGATAGCGCTGGCACTGATTGATGCTTTTGCCATCTGGTTTGTCACCCGGCTGGTCAACGATGGGGAATATCTCCTGGCGATCTTCGCCGCCGTGATCACGGTGGCGATCAACGTCGCTTTCCTCTTTGAGGGCATGTATCCCTATCGCTGGTTTGCCCCTGGCCTGACCTTACTTATTCTGATGATTATTTATCCCACCATTTTCACACTGTATGTGGCCTTCACCAACTATAAAGACGGCAACCTACTGACGCGCGTGCAGGCGGAAGACGTGTTGCTCAGCCGCACTTTTTTGCCAGAAGACGCCAAGACCTATAGCTGGACGGCGTTCCGTTCGCTGGAAGACCCCAATCGCTGGGCGCTGTGGCTGATCCCGACAGATGGTGAGGGCGAAGCGCTCTTTGCCGAGCCAGGCCAGGCCACACCCTTGAGCGAGATCGATCTGGGCGAGAACACCCTGGATGAGGACGGCATTCCCACCGGCCTGCCGGGCTGGGAACGGGTGCCCTTTGCCAAGACAATTGCCATCCTGGATAGCGTGCTGGCCAAGACCGAGTTCGGGGAAGAGGATGAGAAATTCATGCTCAACCCCAAGAACCCCACCAAGCAGGCCGGGCGCTTCGAGCGCAAATACACCCTCAACGACGACGGCACGCTCTACGACAACGAGACCGGCGTGACCTACAAAGCCATCCGGGGCACGTATACACCGGTTGACGGGCCGTACAAGAACGCGCAGGGCCAGGTGACCGATGCCGAAGGGCAACCGTTGCCGGTGATCCGCCCCGGCTACTACGTGCCGATCGGCCTGGACAACTTCAAACGCCTGATCGAAAGCGACAAAATTCGCGGGCCGTTCATCCGCGTCTTCCTGTGGACGTTCGCGCACGCCTTCTTCACCGTGTTCATCACCTTCTGGTTTGGGCTGTTCCTGGCGCTGCTGCTCAATGTCAGGTTCACGCCGGGGCGCGCGGTGCTGCGCACCCTGTTGCTGGTGCCCTACGCCATGCCCGCTTTCATCAGCGTGCTGGTGTGGAAGGGCCTGCTCAACGAGCAACTCGGCGTGATCAACAAATTCCTGACCTCGCTGCCCTTCATTGACACGGGGCCGCGTTGGACATCGAGCGCCCTCTGGGTGAAGGTGGCCATCCTGCTCATTCAACTGTGGCTGGGCTTCCCCTACATGATGTTGATCACCACCGGTGCGCTGCAATCGCTGCCGGGTGACATTTACGAGGCGGCGCGGGTGGATGGCGCAAACGCCTTCCAGCAGTTCCGTCACCTGACGCTGCCCATGTTGCTGGTGGCAGTGGGACCGTTGCTGATCGCCTCGTTTGCCTTCAACTTCAACAACTTCACCATCGTTGAGCTGTTCAATAAGGGCGGCCCGCCCATCTCGCCCGATCAGCCCGCTGGTCACAGCGACATCCTGATCACCTATACCTACGAGCTGGCCTTCGGCAGCGGGCGCGGCGCAGACTACGGCTTTGCTTCCACGATCACCCTGGTGATCTTCCTCATCGTGGCGCTGATCACGGTCTTCAACTTCCGCTTCACGCGCTCGTGGGAGGAGATTTCAGAAAATGTCTAGCCTCAGCTACGTCATGCACAACAAGATGGCGCGCGACCGCTGGCTGAACTACCTGCTGCGGCTGTTCCTGGTGATCCTGGCGTTGTTCTTCGCCTTCTTTCCCATCATCTGGATCATCTCGGCGTCGTTCGATCAGACGGGCACGCTCAACACGCAGCGCCTCATCCCGCGCAACGCCGGCCTGGGCAACTACGACAGGCTGCTCAGCAGCGACATTCACCCCTTTGGCCGCTGGATGTGGAACTCGATCAAGGTGGCTTCGATCACCGCGTTTCTGACGGTGCTGGTCAGTGCCATCAGCGCCTATGCCTTCTCGCGCTTTCGTTTCCGCGGGCGGCGTAGCCTGATGTTGACCGTGTTCATCGTGCAGGTCTTCCCGAACTCGCTGACCATCGTCGCGACCTTCCTGCTCATTCAGACCATCGGGCGGCATGTGTCGTGGCTGGGGCTGAACACGCACGGCGGGCTGATCCTGGTCTACCTGGGCGGGGCGCTGGGCATCAACACCTGGCTGATGAAGGGCTTCTTCGACTCCATCCCGCGCGACCTGGACGAGTCGGCGCGCATTGACGGCGCGTCGGACTGGTTGATCTTCTGGCGGATCATCATCCCGCTGGTGCGTCCGGTGCTGGCGGTGGTGGGCATTCTGTCCTTCATCGGCACCTATGGCGACGTGATCATCTCGTTGACGCTGCTGAAGGACAAAGACGTGCAGACACTGGCCGTTGGCCTCAACCGCTTCATCAGCGACAGCTTCAACCGCGAGTGGGGCGTCTTTTCGGCGGGGGCGCTGATCGGCGCCATCCCCATCGTCGTGCTGATTCTCAGCTTCCAGCGCTTCTTTGTCAGCGGCCTGACCGAGGGTGCGGTCAAGGGCTAGGCGCGACCACATTTCGACTTCGAATTGCGGGATTGCGGAGTACGGAATGTCAAATTCGCCACCCGCAGTCCGCAATTCTGGCAGCGAGTTGAATTCTGGCGGTCTTCTGTGGAATTCATTTTCGGCACCTTTGCCACTGACGAACTGAAAGTCGTCCATCACCGGACGGCGCGATGGGGAGTACAGCACGGCTTCGCGCTGTCCCCCCGCGATCCTTCTCCCGGTCAACCTGTCACCCTGACGGTGCGGGTTGGCACCGACTTCACGGCGGACGCTGTTGCCTGTTACTACACACTGGATGGCAGCGTCCCCGCCGGTTCGCGCGGCGTGCCCGCCAACGGGCAGGTCGTGGACTTGCAACAGGTGGCTATCGAATGGGACACGATCGCCTGGGGCTATGTGACGCGCTGGCAGGGCACTTTGCCCCCGCTGCCAGAAGGTTCAGTCGTGCGCTATCGCATCGGCGTGTGGGCCGATGACGGGCCGGAGGTCTTCGCGGACTGGCCCCCCGTGCAGGACCTCGCCGAACGCGCGGCGGCGGCCTTCTTCCTCGGCGAGGAAAAGACGGCGATCGTGCCACCTGCCCCAGGCGACGGGCTGGTGTTCGACTATCACGTGGATCGTCTGCGACCGCCGGACTGGGCGCGAGAAGCGGTCATCTACCAGGTTTTTGTAGATCGTTTCTACCCCGGTGACGGGCGCGAATGGCTGCGACCGGATTCGCTGCGCGGTTTCTTTGGCGGGACGCTGTGGGGCGTGCGCGACAAAGTGGACTACATCGCCAGCCTGGGCGCGACGTGTATCTGGCTCAGCCCGACCTGGGTCAGCCCGTCGCATCACGGCTACGACGTGATGGACTACACGCGCACTGAACCGCGCCTGGGGGGCGACGAGGCGCTGCACGCTCTGGTCGAGGCGGCTCATGCGCGGGGCATCCGCGTGCTGCTCGACCTGGTGTGCAACCATCTGTCGCACCAGCACCCCATCTTTCAGGAAGCGCTGCACAACCCAAACAGCCCCTACCGCGCCTGGTTCACCTTCGACGATTCGCCGATCGGCTACCGCACCTTCTTCGGCGTGCGCTCCATGCCGCAGCTCAATCTGGCACACCCCGACGCGCGCGCCTGGATGCTGGATATCGCCCGCTACTGGCTGCGCGAGTTCGACGTAGACGGCTACCGGCTGGACTATGCCAACGGGCCGGGGCCTGGCTTCTGGGCGGACTTCCGCGCCGCCTGCCGTGCAGTCAAGCCGGATTGCTTCTGCTTCGGCGAGATCGTGGATCAGCCCTCAGCCTGGCTAGCCTACATCGGGCGGCTGGATGGTTGCCTGGACTTTCACGTGACCGATGCGCTGCGCAAGACGTTCGCCTACCGCGCCTGGAGCGAGGCCGACTTCGAGCGCTTCGCAGCCCGTCACGAGGTGTATTTTGCGGGCGAGGGCGACTTCATCCGCCCAACCTCCCTGGACAATCACGACATGGATCGCTTCCTGTTCGCCGCTGGCGGCGACAAAGCAGCGTTGCGCCGCGCCGCTGAGGTACAGATGCGCCTGCCCGGCCCGCCGGTCATCTATTACGGCACCGAGGTCGGCCTGACACAGCGCCAGGGCAAAGGCGGGGCGCTGGGCCTGGAGTCCAGCCGCGAGCCGATGATCTGGGGCAGCCGACAGGATGCTGACCTGCTGGCCTTCTACCGCGACCTGATCCGCCGCCGGCAACAAAACGCGCCCTGGCGCTGAGGGAACAGCCCGACTCCCGCTATAATAGATGGCGTTGTTTGCTGATGGCTGAACGCCGACGGCTGAAGACTGTGCCATGAGGGAGAGATTTGCATGTCCCAAAAAATCGTGACGTTTGGGGAGATCATGATGCGCCTGACGCCACCCGGCATGTTGCGCCTGACCCAAACTACGTCGTTCGACGTGACGTTTGGCGGCGGCGAGGCCAACGTGGCCGCCTCGCTGGCGCACTACGGCGTGCCGGTGGACTTCGTCACCCGCCTGCCCGCCAACGACCTGGGCGACGCCTGCCTGCAATTTCTGCGCGGGCATGGCATCGGCACGGATAAGATCATACGCGGGGGAGAACGGCTGGGCATTTATTTCCTGGAGATGGGGGCGGCACAGCGCGGCAGCAAGGTGGTCTACGACCGCGCCTACTCATCCATCGCCACCATCGAGCCGGGCATGATTGACTGGCGCGCCGCCTTCGCCGATGCCGATTGGTTTCACTGGACGGGTATCACCCCCGCCATCGCTGCGGGCACTGCCGCCGTCTGCCTGGAGGCCGTCCAAACCGCCCGCGAGATGGGCCTGACTGTCTCGTGCGACCTGAACTATCGCAAAAAGCTATGGCGCTGGGGCAGGAGAGCGGGCGAGGTGATGGCTGAGTTGGTCAGCCTGTGCGACGTAGCGGTGGGCAACGAGGAAGACGCCGCGCAGGTCTTCGGCATTCACGCGCCGGACACCGACGTGATCGCGGGCAAAGTCGAGGCGGAGAAATATCGCAGCGTCTGCGAGCAACTGAACGCCCGCTTCCCCTCCCTCAAGACGATCGCCATCACGCTGCGCGGTTCGCTCTCGGCCAGTCACAACACGTGGTCGGGTGTGCTATGGGACGGCGGGCGCTTCTACACCGGTACCACCTACGACATTACCCATATCGTGGATCGCGTGGGCGGCGGCGATGCCTTCGTCGGCGGCCTGATCTACGGCCTGCGGACCTACGACGACCGTCAGCGCGCCCTGGAGTTCGCCATCGCCGCCTCGTGCCTGAAACACTCCATCTACGGCGACTTCAACCTGGTGACAGTCGAAGAAGTGGAGAAGCTCATGGCGGGCGACGCCTCCGGGCGCGTTTCGCGCTAGCGTGCGTGATGTTTTTCTTCCGTCCCCTGTCCCTTTCTGTCGTGTTAGGGACTGAGGGGGCTAATGCGTAGAGCGAACAGGTCTCCCTCGCCCAGCGCTGGGCGAGGGAGATTTGCAGGCAAGCACATGATCTGCTTTGGGGAGAAAGCACGCCGGGCGTAGCGAGGCGCTCGGCTCCGCAAGGGTGAGAGAGGCGTCGTGGGGAGCGCCCTTCATCTCCCTTCTACTTCAGTGACTTTCCACTCGCGCAACATGGCCAGGTGAATTGTGGCCCCCAGATGATGCGGCTCTTCGCCCAAGATGAGGCCAAACTGTTCTTCCGCCTGATCGTACTGCCCCTGGCCGAGATAGCCCAGCGCCATCATGTAGTGGCAGTGGAGGCGGTTGCGCCGGTTCAAGTCCTCGTCAAAGACCAGGAAGTCGGGCAACGACACCGCGAAATAGTCCATCACCACCTGATCGTTGAGATGCGTCTGCCCATACTCGACCAACCGCGCGAAAACGCGCTGTGCTCCTTCGGGCCGGTTGAGCTTTTTCAGCGCCAACCCCTGATAGAAGATCATATCCGGCGGCTGATCGTTGTAGTACATGGGAGAGGTTGGCTCCAGGGTGCCCTCCGAAGCTCGCTGGAAACAGGCCAGGGCGCGTTCGGGTTGCCCCAGGGTTTCATAGGCGCAGCCGAGAAAGTAGAAGATGTGATTCTCCTGAGCGCTGATCAGTTTGCCCTCACCGAGGTTGGGCGGATACACCTGCGCCCGCTCTAACAACGAGATCGCCTCGGCGGGTTGTCCTGCCGCCAGACGGCCTCTGGCAAGCTGAACCAGACTGAGCACATACTGACCGGTCACTTTGCCCTCGCCCCCTTCCCAGGGGTGGAAGGTGCGGCTCAGCAGGATATCCAGCGCCTCGGCGGGGCGACCGAGCACATTCAGCAGGGTGACCCGCTCGATGGTGAGATCGTCGCGCTGCTTCACCAGCGCTGCGTGACGCTCCAGGTCGGCCAGACGGGCCGCCGGCTCATGACCGAGTCTCTTGCGCAGTTGATCCAGTTCAAAGAAGACGCGCGCGTCCGTCGGATCGAGTGCAAATGCTTGCTCATAAAGCTGCAGAGCGCGGGCGGGGTCACGGCGCTTGTTCATGGTCGCCAGCCCCAGGTTGCGGTACACGGTGGGAAAGGAGGGGGCGAGCGCCTGAGCGCGTTCCCAGGCGGCAATCGCCTCTTCGTAGCGCCGATGAGCATACCAGAAGTTGCCCAGGTAGTAAGGTGCGCGGGCGTCTTCGGGACAGTGCGCGATCGCAGCTTGCAGGGCTGGCACTGCTTCTAGTTGATTGGGAAAGCAATAGTCCGGCGGCAGCTCCCGCGCCTGCTGGAAGCACTCGCTAGCCTGTTCTGCTTGGCCAGCCTGCAGACAAACCCATCCCTGGAAGTATTTCACCATGGGATCGGTGAGAGGTGCTTCGTCCAGCAGGGCAATGGCGTCGCTGAAAAAGCCTGCGTGCGCATAATCGAGCGCGATCTCGATGTAAGAATGGACATTGCCGCGCATCAACTCGCGATAGGTGGAGTCGCCCGTCAACAGAAAACGCTCGTACCAGGCCCCGAAGTCCAGGCAATCCAGAGACAGACTGTGTTGCACTTCGCCAAGCGCTTCGTCCACACGCCGTAGGTGACGCAGGGCCGCCGCTTTCAAATGGCGGGCCTTGTGATGGTGAGCATTTGTCACCAGGGCGTTGTCGGCTAGCTCGACGGCCTCGTCGCAGCGCCCGGAACGAGCGGCAAGCCGCGCCAGTTCAAAATAGGCCGGGCTGCGCCAGGCCGCGTTCCAGACGGCCTTGTAGAAAGCATCAAATGCTTCCTGGAAACGCCCCTGCATCTTGAGAGCCAGACCGAGGTTGTAGAAGGGTTCTCCGTCGTAAGGATTCGGATTGCGCAGGGTGAGCCGCTGAATTGCTCGCCGGAAGTAGCCTTCGGCCTCGGCGAACTTCGCACGGCGATAGAGCAACAACCCCAGCGCATTGTTGCAGCGCGCGTCTCCCGGATCGCGCCGTAGCGCTTCTTCGTAGTAGGGTTCAGGCTCGTAAGTGGCGTGACGGTATTGCTCCAGGTGCAGCCCGTTGAGATACAGCTCCTCGTTGGAGACGATCTCCTGAGGGGGCCTGGCGGCGGTGGCTGGGTCTGGAATGGCTGGCTTTGTCTCAGGCAAGGGTGTGAAGGAGATCAATTCCTGCCCGTCCGCCAGGACGCGCAGTGTCACCTGCTGAGGGGCGGTGCCTTTGGGCAAGACGACTGTGCGCTGAAGCGTGATTTCTGGCGAGAGCGCGGCTCCCTGAGCAAAGAGCTTCTGACCCGCTGCCCATAGCTCCACCTGCACCGTGCGCGGACTGCTCAGGTAAACCCCCAGGGTGGCCACCTCGCCGGTTACTTCCAGATTGATCACCGCGTCTTTGCTGGCATTTTTCGGCGGGCCAATCCGTTTGAACGGCATGAAGACCTGGGTGAAGCGCTTTTCCTCACCGGGCATCAGCCACGAGAAATCGGGCTGATTGTCCGTATAGGCTCCGCACATCAGCTCCACATAGGGGCCGTCTTCATCGGTGAGCTGCCGATCCCAGGCCCGCCCGAAGTCACCGTTGCCCCATGTCCACTGCTTCTTGCCTGGGACAACATGGTGATTGGCAACGTGCACCATGCCCGCCTGAACGCCGTGATCGTAACAGCCCAGAAAGTCGAAATCGGAGTGATAGGCCATGTAGGAGGTGGGGACGGGGAGGTTCTTGTAGCGCGAGATGTCGGTCCCTGGTGCGTAGTTGACCTTGTAATACACTCCCGTGGCGATCGGAAAGTCCGATACATCGCGCTTGCCGTGATCCATCACCGCGTACACATCCGGCGGGAAGACCGACTGATAGTCGTCGTTGACGTGTACCGCCGGATTGGCCCACCACAAGAAGGTTTGCGGTTCGCTGGTGCGGTTGTAAAGCTGAACCCGCACTTCCAGGTAGGCTCGGTCGGGGTAGAGGGTGAAACCCGCCATGCCCTTGGTGCGGAACATGCGCTCGATCTCGCTGAACCAGACCGTCTTGCTGCCGTCTGGGTTTTCCTGGATGCGATAATCCACCGGCTCGAAGGTGCTGGGGCGATGGTGCTGCGGCCAGTTGAATTCGATGCCGCCCGACACCCAGGGACCAGTCAACCCAACCAGGGCCGGTTTGATCACGCGATTGTAGTACACGAAGTGATAGCCGTTGGTCTTGTCCAGGGCCATCTGCACCCGCCCGCCCAGTTCTGGCAGGAGCATGATCTTGAGATAGCGATTTTCCAGGAAAACGGCAGTATAGGGCCTGGCTTCCTTTTCGTCGAAGACCTGCTCGATGATGGGGTGGGGATATACCACCCCGCTGCTGCCCTGGTAGACCCGCTTCTCCAGGAACATGGGGTTCCTGTCCGGTTGGCCCACCCGATAGGTGGGGATAACGATTGTCTCTGCCCAGGCCATGACTTGATCGGGATGCATAGCTACCGCGCCCTCCTTGATGTGCTGATTGCACTCTATCATGAGGGGAAAGGCCCAGGCAATGGCAAAAAACAGCGATATGATAGACTATGTTATTACGACCTCATGTAGATGATCCGGATGGCAGGTGAAGCAAGAGGTGCCCCAGATGAACGGTACCATTCGCATTCGTGAGGGATTTCGCGACCAGATTCTCTACGTCGTGCCGCGCCCCATCCTTGAACGCCTGCGTCAACACCCTCTGCTCTACCAGCTTATTCCTACCGATATCGGATTCTTCCCCCATGCACGATATCACTATTGCGCACGTAGCGAGGGCGCACCGGAACACATTTTGATCCTGTGCGTGGCGGGCACGGGCTGGTGCGAGATTGACGATACGCGCTATCCCCTCACAGCCAATCAGGCGGTTCTGATTCCCAGGAACACACCCCATATCTATGGCGCGGGGGAACCCGATCCCTGGACAATTCATTGGGTGCACTTCGTAGGGGTCGTCGCCGACTACTATGCCAGCCTGCTGCCCCCAAAGGTCTACACCATGTCCGTGGACCCTCACACGACTGCCACCGCAGTAACGTTATTCAGGGAATGTTACGAGTCTTTTCTGGGGAGTTTCGTGCTGCAACGGATGATCTACATTTCACAAACGTTGCATCACCTGCTGGGGGCGCTGTTCTTCAACAACCGGGCCTTTTCGCCGACACTGCGTACCAGTCGCTTTCATAACCTGGAGGAGACACAAAATTTCCTGCGGCGCAATCTGCACAGTCGCCTGACCCTGGATGAGATGGCTGCCCATGCCCGCCTGTCCAAATCGCACTTTATTCGTCTCTTTAAAGAACAGACTGGCTACTCTCCAGTTGACTATTTTATCCATCTTAAGATGCAACATGCGTGCATGTTACTATCAGTTACTCAAAAAACCATACGCGAGATTGCCTGGGAGGTGGGATATGACGATCCTTACTATTTTTCCCGCATTTTCAAGAAAGTAATCGGGATTCCCCCTCGCGATTACCGGAATGAACAGGAACTGGCTCAGTTCCATGCCCCTCCCCTGTATGACCAGGCAGAATCATAAGATAGTCTAGGAGATGGTCATTTCTGTCATTGTGAAAACCTGTCGTGTGGGCGCACAATGAAAAATGGGATGAGATTTCAAGGAATATGCCTCGACTTTGCCGACTTTGTCTGTTCACCGAATGCGTGCCACACGATTGCCTCGCCAGCGTATTCCAGGAAGGAGGCGCTACTCTGAAAGAACCAATTAACCCTATAAGCCGATACCTATAGACGCTTCTCGAACCACGAAAGGAGTTTTGTTCCATGCGTTCTGCCAAGTCTCTTGTTAGCGCAATGATCGTTGCGCTCATTCTGATCGCCATGGGCAGCCAGGCGGTGCCTGTGCGGGTCGCTGCGCAGGAGCAAATTGTGTTGCGCTTCGCCAACTGGGTTTCCGCTGAGGAAGCCAGCCGCGCCCGCGTCCAGAAAGTGATTGACGCTTTCCAGGCAGAGAACCCCGGCGTCACCATCGAGAACATCCCTATCCCCTTCGATCAGGTCCGTCAGCAGCTCATCACCATGTCTGCGGGAGGCAATCCGCCGGACATCATGCTGTTGAACGGAGCCTGGCCCTTCGAACTGGGTGGGATGGGCGCGTTGCTCGATCTCAACACCGTTGCGTCGCCCGAATACCTGGCCGACAACTGGGAAGGTGGCCTGCAGGCGGGCACCTACGAAGGCAAGCTCTACGCTGTGCCGCAGGGCATGACTCCGCACGGTCTGTGGTGGAACAAGAAGCTGTTCGAGCAGGCCGGCCTTGACCCCAATCAGCCTCCGCGCACCATGGAGGAGTTGAATCAGGTCATGGCCACTCTCAAGGCCAACCTGCTAGAGGATGTCTACGCCATCGGCATTGACACCACCAAGATTGACTACGCGCTCACGGGTTTCTGGCCGTGGATACTCACCACTGGTGCGCGTCCCATGTATAATGGAGACTATGACTTCACCAAGCCGGAAGTCGTAGAAGCGTTCGAGTGGTTGCAGATGGTGGCCCAGGAAGGCTATACGCCAATTGGCCAGCAGATCAAGGAAGAACGCGAACTGATGGCCAAAGATCGCATCGCCATGAAGCTCGATGGGCCGTACTTCGTGGGTATTCTGCGCAGCCTGAACCCGGCCCTGGAAGGCCAGGCTTTCTATGACACCTTTGCCGTGACCACCGTGCCCGTGGGCGGCAATGGGACGCCGGTCACCCTGGCCGACCTGCATCAGATCGGCATCTCTTCTCAGACCAAGCACCCCGACATCGCCTGGAAGTTCATCGAGTTCTTCAGCAGCAGCGAGATCGCCGTCAAGGAGTACATCATCCCCATGGGCATGATCCCGCCGCTGAAGAGCGCCGCCGAACAGTATGCCGACCTGTTGAGCGATCCGGTCAGCCAGGCCTATCTCAACGAAATCCTGCCTTCCATGATCGGTGGGCCTTACGACCCACAGTACGGCGCGGCTGCTCAGTTCATCATTCAGGCCATGCAGGAAGTGGCTGTAGCGGGCGCGCCGGTTGAGCAGGCGCTGCAGAACCTGACCCAGAACCTGAAGATCCTCTATCGCCAGTAGTCTTGGTTCTCAGGAGGGATGCGCCCCGCATCCCTCCTGACGCTTTTCCAACTCGCCTGACCGTCTGAGGAGCACGGTGTGACGGCTCTCCCCGCTTTAGCGGGGAGCTTCCCAGGCTACGCTCGCCGCAACCGGCCACGTTAGCGCCTGGCGGCCCTGTCCGGGCCGACTCGACCGCTAAAACCAAGATATTCCGAGCGGCGTTCACGTCGCGGTCTGCCGTGTAGCCGCAATGAGGACAGGCATGAACCCGAACGCTCAAATCCTTCTCGACCACTGCGCCACAGGCCGCGCACACCTGCGAGGTGTAGGCGGGGTTCACGGTCACCACCAGCGTACCGGCGCTTTCAGCCTTGTACGCCAGCAGGTGTTGGAACTCCGCCAGCCCCGCGTCGTGGGCGCTGAGGGCCAAGCGGCGGTTGGCGGTCATGAAG
>OGCI01000472.1_pt1 | contig 46695 bp, 45 predicted proteins | sample 1570021 | NCBI WGS metagenome assembly OGCI01 (sample SAMN06264664, study PRJEB24512) | hot springs metagenome | isolation source: Hot spring water | place: South Africa: Tshipise | collected 2015-06-21
GTCTTCCCGTGGTCCACGTGTCCGATCGTCCCTACGTTCACGTGGGGTTTGGTGCGCTCAAATACGCCTTTCGCCATAGCAGTTTCACTCCTTCTGTAAGTGTCGCGGGCTGGGGCTCACCCTGTGATCCCAACCCCGGTTGCTCATTGCCCCTTAATCAGCTTCTGCGCGATGTTTTGGGGCACTTGCTCGTAGTGGTCGAAGAACATCGAGAACTGGGCCCGTCCCTGGCTCATTGAGCGCATGTCATTGGCGTAACCAAACATCTCGGCCAGGGGAACGAAGGCCCGTACCAGCCGGGCATTGCCCCGCTCTTCCATGCCCTGAATCTGGCCGCGGCGGGAGTTCAGGTCACCGATGATGGAACCCAGGAACTCCTCAGGGGTGATCACCTCTACGCGCATGATGGGCTCGAGGATGGCCGCACCGCCCTTCTCGATGGCCTCTTTAATGGCCATTGAACCGGCAATCTTGAAGGCCATTTCGGAGGAGTCCACCTCGTGGTAGCTACCGTCGTAGAGGGTGACCTTAATGTCCACAATGGGGAAACCGGTGAGGGGCCCCGACTGCATGGCTTCCTCGATGCCTTTTTGCACCGCCGGGATGTACTCGCGCGGAATCACGCCGCCCACAATGGCGTTGACGAACTCGAAGCCCGAGCCACGGCCCAGGGGTTCGGCCTTGATCTTGACGTGACCATATTGACCACGCCCACCCGACTGGCGCACGAACTTACCCTCGACATCCACCGGGCGGGTGATGGTCTCGCGGTAGGCCACCTGGGGCTTGCCCACGTTGGCGTCCACCTTGAACTCGCGCTTGAGGCGATCCACGATGATTTCCAGGTGCAGCTCACCCATCCCCGAGATAATGGTCTGGCCGGTCTCGGGGTCGGTGGAGACGCGGAAGGTGGGGTCTTCCTCACCCAGCCGCGCCAGGGCCACGCCGAGCTTGTCCTGGTCGGCTTTGGTCTTGGGCTCGATGGCCAGGTCGATCACGGGCTCGGGTACTTCGATGGACTCGAGGATAATCGCCTCGTCCCCATCTCCTACCAGCGAGTCGCCGGTGATGGTTTCCTTGAGACCCACCACCGCACCCAGCTCGCCCGCGCGCAGCTCTTCCACCTCTTCGCGGTGGTTGGCGTGCATCTGGAGCAGCCGGGCCACACGCTCTTTCTTGCCCTTGGTGGTGTTCTGCACGTAAGAACCCGACCTTAAGGTACCGGAGTACACCCGCACAAAGGTCAGCCGGCCCACGTAGGGATCCGCCATAATTTTGAAGGCCAGGGCCGCCAGGGGGCCGTTGGGATCGGCCGGGCGCTCGACCTCCTCACCGTTCTCGGTTTTACCCCGAATGGGGGGAATATCCAGCGGCGAAGGCAGGTAGTCCACCACCCCGTCCAGGAGCAGTTGGACGCCCTTGTTCTTGAGGGCCGAACCCAGGAAAACCGGGAAGATCTCCATGGCAATGGTGCCCTTGCGGATGGCCCGGACGAGCTCCTCTTCGGTGGGCTTTTCGCCCTCGAGGAACTTCATCATGATGTTCTCGTCGTAATCGGCGGCGGCTTCCACCAGTTTCTCGTAGTACTCCGCAGCCTGGGCCTTCAGTTCCTCGGGGATCTCAACCACTTTAATGTCGGTGCCCAGGTCGTTGCCGTAGATGTAGGCCTTCTGGCGCAGCACATCCACGATGCCCTTGAAGGTATCCTCGCGGCCGATGGGCAGTTGCATCACCACCGGCCGGGCCCCCAGGCGCTCTTTCATGGTGTTGACCACCAACCAGAGGTCGGCCCCGGTCTTGTCCATCTTGTTGGCGAAGGCGATGCGGGGCACCCGGTATTTGTCGGCCTGGCGCCAGACCGTCTCGGACTGGGGCTCCACCCCTTGCGAAGCATCGAACACCGCCACCGCACCGTCCAGCACCCGCATGGAGCGCTCCACCTCGATGGTGAAGTCCACGTGGCCGGGGGTGTCGATGATGTTGATGCGGTGCTCAATACCGGTGCCGCTGTGCTTCCAGTTGGCCGTGGTTACGGCAGCGGTAATGGTGATGCCCCGTTCGCGCTCCTGCTCCATCCAGTCCATGGTGGCAGCGCCTTCGTGCACCTCACCGATTTTGTGGATGCGGCCGGTGTAGTAGAGGATGCGCTCGGTGGTGGTGGTCTTACCAGCGTCAATGTGGGCCGCAATCCCGATGTTGCGGAAGAGTTTCAGGTCAAAACCAGTCTTGACGGACATACTTACCACCGGTAGTGGGCGTAGGCTCGGTTGGCTTCGGCCATACGCTCAACATCTTCTTTCTTTTTGACGGCTCCGCCCTTGCCCTCAGCGGCTTCCAGCAGCTCGGCCGCCAGACGCTGGTGGGCTTCACGCTCACTCCGGCTGTTGAAGGCGTTCACAATCCAGCGGATGGCCAGGGTCTGCTGACGGCGGGGCGATACCTCGACGGGCACCTGGTAGTTGGCCCCCCCCACCCGACGGCTGCGCACCTCCACACGGGGCCGCACATTGTCCAGGGCCGCTTTGAATACCTTGAGGGGCTCCTGCCCGCTTTTCTCCTGAATAATCTCACAGGCCTGCTTAAAGATGCGAGCAGCCAGGTTCTTCTTGCCGCCGCGCATCATCCGGTTGATGAGCGCGGTGACCACCACGTCGCCGTACAGGTGGTCGGGCTCGAGTTGGCGAATTTCTGCTTGTCTTCTCCGCGACATACTTCAAACCTCACTCATGCCGCCCTAGAGGGCTGCACGTGGAAGAGTTACTTCTTGCCCTTGGCCGCCGCGCCTTTAGCATCGGCTTTGGGCCGCTTGGTGCCGTACTTGGAGCGGCTCTTCTTGCGATCCTTCACGCCCTGGGTGTCGTAGATACCACGCACGATGTGGTAGCGCACACCCGGCAGGTCTTTCACACGGCCCCCGCGGATCAGCACCACCGAGTGCTCTTGCAAGTTATGACCTTCGCCAGGAATGTAGGCGGTAACCTCGTACTGGCTCGAAAGCCGCACCTTGGCTACTTTGCGCAGCGCCGAGTTGGGCTTCTTGGGGGTGACGGTGCGCACCACGGTGCAGACCCCTTTGCGGAAGGGGCTTCCTTTGAGGGCAGGCACCTTGCTCTTCTTGACTACCGGCGTACGGCCCTTACGGAGGAGTTGGTTGATGGTTGGCAGTGTAATCACATCCTTTCGTTTGACTCGACTTCTCTCAAAAACCGAAACCCCACACGGAGTTCTGCGTTCTTGCGCTGCGCTCGGTGCGGGGTTCCCGTCGAGAAGCGAACCAGGCCAGCAGCCCGTGTTTCGCCCCTAGATTCTCAAGAATCGCCGTGCGCGACGGTCTTCCCGTGAGCGCAACCGATGTTGCCTCAGGGCCGGGGCTGGCCTGAGGCGACGCAACCCTAGAAGTATATACGGGCACAAAAAGTTAATCAAGGGGCAGAATATGGCTTGGGGAGCGGCTACAAGGACGGTGCTGCCGCGCTCGATCGTGAGCGTAGCATTGGAAAAGGAAAGGCTGGGGAAGCGTGCGGTCTGCCCTGGAAGAATGGGGCTCAGCGCAACAGCCAGCGCACGTCCTGCACCACCCGTTCGGTTTCGGCGGCTTTACCGTTGCCGTATATCAGGCGCAGTTGTCCTTTGGGGTCAAGGGCGAAGACGGTAGCGGTATGGTCTACGTTGTACTCGGTGGCCGATTTGATCTGGGATTTTTGATAAAACACCCCGTAGCGTTTGGCCACCTCGGCGATCTGCTCGGGGGTTCCGGTCAGACCGATAAAGCTGGGGCTAAAGAAGGTGACGTAGTTCCTCAGCTTTTCCAGGGTGTCTCGCTCGGGGTCTACCGAGATGAGCAGAACCTGCACCCGCGCCTGCTCGGCGGGGGTCAGGGCTTTGTAGACTTTGCTGAGCTCGAGCAAGGTGGTGGGGCAGACATCCGGGCAGTTCACAAAGCCAAAGAAAATCAGAACCACCTTACCCTGAAAATCGGAAAGGCTTTTACGCGAGCCGTCGTGGGCGGTGAGGGTAAACTGGTTGGCTTCTGGTGGGCGGGCGTTCAACAGGCGGGTTCCATAGGGCTGGTAGGTATCGCGCGATACCAGAAAGGCCGCCGCTGCCAGCAACAGAGGCAGGCCAGCCAACAGGGTGATCCATATTGCTCGACGCGGCATCTGCACACTCCTGGGCTCGAGGGGTTCATCGGTTGCCTGCGAGCCCTCTGTAAACCGTACTTAACCCTAGACAACCCAGCCCCTGGCAAATGTCCCGCAACAGACAGTTTGGCGGTCCTTGATTCCGACGGGTCTGAACGTGGCTGTTTTCGGTTTTGTCAGACGCAGGCTGGAGCATCTACCCAGGCTTCATGGCAAGCCAATATACATTGGCCCCGCAGCTTTAGGGCAAGATGGGGTTGGCATGGATGGTCGGACTGTCGCTTTTTCTCACCCCCTGGTTCGCTGGGCGGGGGCCCTCTTCGTGGCCCCTTTCTTTTTACAGCTGCTGGGCCTGGGCAACACCTTGCTGGGGGGTGGGTTGTGTGGTGAGTTGTTCGGCAACGACACCCCGCTGGGGCTTCAGGGGGCGGGGTTCTGGTATGCGGTCTTGTTCATGATGCTGCTGGGCTTTCAGCTCATGTACGGGGGTTTCTTGCTGCTGGCGCGTTTGCTCGAGATGCCCGCCAGCATGGAGCGGGGAACCTACAAAGGGGGGATCTGGTTGGTGGGGCTGATCACCCTGCTGTTTGCCCTGACCCGCACCACTGGCCTGCCCTACCCCAGCCCCCAGGGCCTGGCCTTGGGGGATACTGCCCCGGTAGATTTATTGAGCCTGATTCTGATGGGCTGTTCGTGGGCGGCCGGCTTCCTGCTGTGGCGCCTGCTAAGACCTGGTGAACCTTCCAAAACCCGCTAGGCTGTAAGCATGGAGCGTCTACTGGAGATTATGCGGCGTTTGCGGGGCCCGGATGGCTGCCCCTGGGACAAGGAGCAAACCCACCAAAGCCTGCGCCCCTACCTGCTCGAGGAGGCCGCCGAGGCCGTGGATGCCATTAGCAAAGGCCACCCCAACGAAATCGCCGAGGAGCTGGGGGATGTGTTGTTACAGGTGGCTTTTCATTCGGTGATTGCCGAGCAGGCGGGCAGCTTTACTTATTCACAGGTGGAGCAGCACATTGTGGATAAGCTCATCCGGCGGCATCCGCACGTGTTTGGCAACGTACAGGCCGATACCCCCGAGGCCGTTACTGCCAACTGGAAGGCCATTAAGGCCCAGGAGGGCAAAACCACCCAGTCCATTTGCGATCAGGTGCCGAAAAGCCTGGGGGCTTTGGCCCGGGCCGCCGAAATTCAGAAAAAGATGGGGTACACCTTCCCCGGGAAAGACCAGCTAATAGGGGCCATCGAGGAGGGCCGCCTGGCCGAGGCGCTGTGGCTGATGGTGGCCTGGTGCCGGGAGGAAAAAATCAATCCGGAGATTCTGCTGCGCGAGCGATGCGAGGAAAGCTGTTCCTAAAAGGTCAGATGCCACAAACCACAGCGCCAACCTGGTTCACCCATGAAATCGGACTTGCTCAAGGCCATCGTTGCCCGCCCTCCTGAAGCGCTCTCGAGGCCGGAGGGCTTCGTGGACGCCGCCGTGCTGCTGCCGGTCTGGGAAGGGCAACTGCTGTTTACCGTGCGCAGTGCCCACCTCCCCCACCACGCCGCACAGATTAGCTTTCCCGGGGGCCGCTTTGACGATGGCGAGAGTGCAGAGCAGGCCGCCTTGCGCGAGGCCTGGGAAGAGGTGGGGTTGAACCCGGAGCACGTGGAAATCCTGGGACACCTCAACCCCACCCTCTCCCCTTTTGGGTACCGGGTCTTTCCCTTGCTGGGCCGGATCACCCAGGAACCCCAGCTTACCCCCAACCCCGCAGAAGTAGACGCACTGCTCTGGGTACCCATTGAGGAGCTGCTGGCCGCCCCCGCTTACGCTGAAGAGCGCACGCCCCCACCGGGCAACCGCCTTCCCAACAACCTGGGCGGGGAGTTCTCCGAGATGGAAGGCCAGCTCCGGCGCAAGGTCTGGCATTATCCCTGGCGGGGCTACGATATCTGGGGTGTGACCGGGAACATTGTGCACGACTTCCTCGAGCGCATCCGTGCGGTGCGTCTGTAGCACCAGCAGCACCCATCGGGTGTTAGTCGGCGGCCACCAAACCCTGCTCAAACACCGGGCGGGCCTGCCTGGAGAGCTGATTGTACAGCTCGAGGAATTGCGCTTTGGCCTGTTGGCCCAGAAAGCCGGGTGGGGTCAGCTCGGGGGGCAGGCCGGGGTCTAAAAAGAGGTTCTTGCGGGCCTGGTGAATCATATGGGTTAGGCGCACAAAAGCCTCCTCGGCGCTTTGGGCCCTTGGTGGCTTCTGGGCCAGAAAAGCCCGGTAGCGGGTCTGGGCTGCCTTCAGGTTGAAGGATTTTTCGATGAGCTCGAGGGGGGGTGTGCTGGAGAAACGCTCGGCCTGGAACAGCTCGACATAGTTTTGCAGGCCGTAAAAGCCCACCAGGTCGCGGGCGGCCTCGAGCGAGCCGTTGGGGCTGATCCAGACCCCCGGCGCGGGCGTCCCGAAGCCCAGCAGAATCAACTCGTTACGGAAGCGATCGCGCACCGTACGTTTGGCTTCCGGCACGGCATACACCAGAATACGCCACTGGCCATCCCACGACGCGCCATAGGCATACAGCCGCTCACGCACCTTCTCGACCTGCCAGGCCACCCTGGGCGAAAGCCGGTAGTACGCCCGCCGCCCCTCTTTTTCCGGGATAATCCAGCCGCGCTTGACGCTGCGCGAAACCGCGGCCCGCACCGCGGGTTCGCTGAAATTCAACAGCTCCATCCAGCGGATCAAATCCCCTACCCAGGCCCGGTTTTCGGGGTATAGATACTCCATATAAAGCGTAAATAAGTAAGAGCGCGCCCGCATTGAGGTTCAGTATAATACGGGTTTTTGCATCTTCAGAAAAAAAGCGTTGGTATGAACGGCTAATCAGAGGCCGCTGGCCGGGCCTCGAGCCGGAACCACCGCCCACTTCGATAGCGCCACAAGAACAGGGCCAACCGCACGGCCTCCTCTCCCAGGAGCCGCCCCAGGAATATCCCCCACAAGCCCAGTCCCAGCGGGAAGGCCAGCAGCCAGGCCAGCGGCAAGCCCACCACAAACACCGTTACAACATCGGAGAGCAGTAAAAAGCGGGTATCCCCCCCGCTGGCCAGGGTGCCAAAAAAGATGAAGTTGGAAACCTTGGCCGGCTGGAACAGCGCGTTGAGCAGTATGGCCCAGAAGGCCCATTCCTGCACCTGCGGGGTGGTGTTGGGGTAGAGAACAGGCAGCAGAAAAGCGAACAAAGCAAAAGCCAGGCCGAAGATGGCAGCCGAGGTGAGTCCAACCTGCCAGACCAGGCGCGAAACCAGCCAAACACCGGGCGAGTCGGCCCGTCCAATGGCCTGGGCCACCAGCACCGTGGCCGCGTAGTGCAGGCCCGCCGAGGCGGTGATGAAGACCGACTCGAGGTTGCTCACTATCTGGAACACCGCCAGCTCCTGGGTGCCCAGACGCTCGAACAGCAGGGCGAACAAGAACACCCCTCCGCTAAAAACCACCTCGGTGATGAACAGCGGCAACACCAGCGGCACCACCTCGCGGAGCAAATCCCGCCCTTGTCCCAGGCTGGGCCAGGCCCAGCGCAACCCCCAGCGGCTTCCCACCAAGAGCCCAAACAGCACCACAGCCCGGATGCCCTGGGCTACCAGGGTTGCCAGCGCCGCCCCAACCACGCCCATCCCCAGCGGATGCACAAACAGCCAGGACAGCAGCGGTATCAGGGCTATGGCCGGAATGGTCACAATCATTGGTATGCGCGCCCTTCCGATGCTGCGAAAAGCCGCGCTGCTCACCACGCTTAGGGTAATGAGGGGTAAAGAGAAAGCCACCAGGGTGAGAAAAGGCCCACCGATGGCAGCAATCTCCGGATTCGACCCAATCAGCCTCAAAAAAGGGGTGGCCCCCAGCCCCAGCGGTAGGGCCAGCGCCAGCGATATTAGTGCAGAAAATCCGATAAAAAAGCTTACGATGCGCCGCACCGCGATCTCGTCGCCCCGCCCCCGGGCCCGGCTAGCCAGGATGGCGCACCCCGCACCCAGGGTATTGAGGCACAGGATGCCAATGAACAGAACGTTGTTGGCCAGACCCACTGCGGCAATGGTGGCGGTACCCAGGGTTCCTACAATTACCTGATTGGCAAAACCCAGGGCTAGCTGCACGGTGGACTCGAGGCTCACCGGAAAGGCAATTTTGACGATCTCCTGCCGAACATTACCGGTCACAAAGGCCAGCATACTACGCAGCAGGGAGGCGCCGCGCCTGGCCCACAACCGCCCAGCAGAAGGTAGAATCGGGGGCATTATGAACCCCCTTGTCTGGAACACCGAGCAGCTCATCGAGCAGGATATCGCCCACCACCTGCACCCCGTCACCAACCTGCACCGCCACAAGCAACAGGGCCCGCTGGTGCTGGTGGAGGGCAAAGGCTCTAAGGTACGCGATAGCCAGGGCAAGTGGTACCTCGACGGCTTCGCCGGTCTCTGGAACGTGAACGTGGGGTACGGGCGCCAGGAGCTGGTGGAGGCCGCGCGCCAGCAGATGGCCCGGCTGGCCTTTCAACCCACCTTCTTTGGGCTGGCCACCCCCCCGGTCATCGAGCTAGCCGCCAAGATGCACCAGCTTCTGCCGCACCACTCCCATTTCCAGTTCACCTCGGGCGGGGCCGAGTCCAACGAAACCGCCATCAAGATTGCCCGCTACTACTGGGCCCTGTCGGGCCAGCCCCAAAAAACCAAGATTATCTCGCGGCGCATGGCCTACCACGGGATCGCCATGGGGGCGCTGGCCGCCACCGGTGTTCCGGCCTACCACGCCGATTTCGGGCCGCTGCCGCCGGGGTTTTTGTATCTGAGCGCGCCGCTGGCCTACCGCAACAATCCGGGGCTTTCGGAGGCCGGGTTTGTAGCCATGCTGGCCCAGGAGCTCGAGGACTTAATCCTTCGGGAAGGCCCCGAAACCATCGCGGCCTTTATCGGGGAGCCGGTGCAGGGGGCAGGGGGCGTGGTGCCACCCCCCGAGGGCTACTGGCAGGCCATCGTCCCCATTCTGAAGAAGTACGAGATTCTGCTAATTGCCGACGAGGTGATTACCGGCTTTGGCCGCACCGGCGAGATGTTCGCCCAGACCACCTATGGCTTCCAGGCCGACATCACCAGCTTTGCCAAGGGCATCACCTCGGGGTATGTGCCGCTGGGCGGGGTGGGCATCAGCCCGCAAATTTTCGAGCGCATCTCGGCCCCCGACCGCATGTTCATGCACGGTTTCACCTATTCGGGGCATCCGGTGGCCTGTGCGGTGGCCCTGGCCAACATCGAGATTATCGAGCGCGAGCAGCTCTGGGTGAATGCCCATAAGCGGGGTGAGCAGCTTTTGCAGCGGCTAAAGGCGCTCGAGGCCCACCCCCACGTGGGCAACGTACGCGGCAAAGGGCTGATGGCCCTGGTCGAGGTGGTGGAGGACAAGGCCAGCAAAAAGACCTTCGATCCAGCCAAAGGCATTGGAGGACGCTTGATGCAGGTCAGCCGGGAAAAAGGTGTGATTGTGCGCTGCAACGACACCGGCTTTGCCATCGCCCCACCCCTGGTCATTACCGAGCAAGAGATCGACGAGCTGGTAAACGCCCTAGCCGAGACCCTGGAGGAAGTCCTGGGCGCCTAAAAAACATCTCGTAGTGGGATGAGACCAGCATCAAACCGGTTCGGTGGCGGGCAGGTCGGTTGTAACGCGCCCCTGTAGCAGCCGGAGCATCTCCCCTACCAGGTACAAAGAGCCCGTCACCAGAACCGGCCAGCCATCCTGCCGGGCTATTTGAGCAGCGTTCTGGAGGGCCTCGAGCGGATCTTCGAAGTAGGGTGCCGGGTAAGCCTGCAAGAGCTCCTCCGCCCGCAAAGCGCCTTTGGCCGCATAAGTAAAGCGCACGCTTCTGGCTTTGGGCAGCAGGGTGTGCAGGATGCTGCGGTAGTCCTTACGGGGGAAGGCCCCAAACACCAGATGAAAGCCCTCAAACTCCTCCACCAGGGCCCTGGCCGCAGGGGGGTTGTGGGCCCCATCCAGCACCACCGGGAGACCTTGGTAGGTAAGCTGCTGCATGCGGCCTGGGTGCTGGGCGGTGGACAGACCGGTGGCAATCACGCTGTCGCTGTAGCCCAGCAAGCGCAACACCGCCGCAGCCAGACGGGCGTTTTGCTCCTGAAAACGGCCCCGCAAAGAGGGAGGGGCTGGCAGCTCGAAGAGCGAACTGCCCTCGCTCAGCACATACAGCGGCGCGGCCCGCTCAGCGGCGATGGCCCGGATGACCTCGAGCCCAACCCCCTCGGCCCCGGTCACCACCGGAACCCCTGCGCGAATGGCCCCTGCCTTGTCCCTGGCCACGCCCTCGAGCGTGCCCCCCAGGGTCTCCAGGTGGTCTTCACCGATGTTGGTCAGCACTGTGGCCCGCACCCCAGGGAGCACGTTGGTGGCGTCCAGCGCCCCCCCCACCCCTGCCTCCACCGCGGCCAGGCCCACACCCTGCTGGGCAAAATGCTGAAAGGCCAGGGCCGTGGTGAGGTCGAAAAAGGCCACCGGCTCGCGGAACGACTGGCCCCGGGCCCACTCCACAAACCGCAGCACCTCCGCTTCGGGGATCGGGCCCAGATGGGTGCGGATGCGCTCACGAAAGTCCAGCAGGTGGGGGCTGGTGGTAGCCCCATAGCCTTCACCGGAAGCTTTAAAGGCCGCCTCGAGGTAGGCCACCACGCTGCCTTTGCCGTTGGTTCCAATCACATGCACCGCAGAGAACCCGGCCTCGGGATGACCCAGGCGTTCCAGCAGTTCTCGAATCCGCGACAGGCCCCGCGGCGCCCCGGCGCGGCTTTGGGAAAACAACCATTCCACCGCTTCTAGGTAGGTCACGAGCATCAGTCTAGCGGGGTGCCCCCTGCAAGGGTAGGGTGCTTGGTCAGTCCGTACCGGATAATGGGGTCATGGAACAGATGCGCGCCCGGATGGAACTCGAGCTCAGCCAAGCCCTGCTGCACACCTGGATCAGCCGCCAGCTTGAGCGGGTGGATCTGCCGGTTCGGCTGCTACGCTTTCCGCTGGGCCGCCTCCAGCACGGCCAGCTTCGGCATTTTGAGCTGGGCGAAAACCACTGCCAGGCCGAGCTTGGGTTCGCCAGCGGCCCGGCCCTGCGCCTCAGGGTGCGGGCGCTGGACTTCCAGCCCGAGTCGCAAACCTGGCGGCTACGGGTCGAACACCTGCATTTTTCGGGGTTTCGGGGAGGGCCGGTGCTCAACCTGTTGCCGGGCAAGGTGCTGGAGATGGTCGCCCAGCAGGCCAACCGGCAGCTACCCGGCCTGCTGGCGGTGCACAACAACCTGGAACTCGAGCTTCGCCTGGAGCCGTTGCTGCAAAAAATCCTCAGGGCAGCGCCGCTCCAGACCATGGGCCTGGAAAAGCACCCCAGCGCGCGAATTGAGCACCTCGAGCTAGCGCAAAACCTCTTGCGGCTCAGCCTTCAGGCCAGCGGCTGAGCTGGGGAGTTTGGTTTTAGATGACCTGGCGCCGCAGGTTGGCGAGCAGCAGGCTCGAGGCCAGCAACACCCCGGCCAGCAGCCCGAACATACCGCTAATTTCGGTGCGCTGGGGCTTCCAGCCCACCATCCGGCCCAGGTTGCGGTAGGCCTGCCGCAGGGCTTCCGCCGAGCCTGCAGCGTAGTACTGCCCCCCGGTGGCCTCGGCGATGGCCCGCAGGGTTTCTTCGTCGAACTGCATCCAGTAGCCGCCCCACTGCTGGTCGGGGTCATCGGGGTTGCTACGGCGGCCCAGCCCAATGGTGTGCACCACCACCCCCATGTCCTTGGCAAAGGGGGCGACCTCCATCGGGTCTACCCCGCTGTTGGTTCGACCGTCCGAGAGCAGCACCACCGTGGAGGGGCCCAGGGGCTTGCCGTTTTCGTCTTTGGGGATGGCCCTGAGGCTCTCCAGCAAACCATCGCCAATGGCCGTTCGGCGGGCCATCTGCAACAGTTCGATCTGGTCTATCACCCGTTGGTGATCGGCGGTGGGCTCCGCCTCCAGGGTGGCGTAGCCCGCAAAGCTCACCAGCCCCACCTTGATCCCATCCGGCAGCGACCGCACAAAGTTTTTGGCTTCCTGTTTGGCCGCCTCGAAGCGGGTGGGCTGGATGTCCTGGGCCCGCATCGAGAGGCTGATGTCGATGGTCACAATCACGGTGGCCGTGGGGTCGGGCACTGGCAGCATGGCTTGCGGACGGGCCAGCGCGGCAATGGCCAGGGCCAGGGCCAGGCCGTATAGCACAGCGCTCAGGTGGCGCTTCCAGCGAGGCTCGGATAAGCGGGCCAACTGGGCCAGGCCGGGGTAGAGCACGTGGCCGCTCGAGCGCCCCTCCTGCACCCTGCGCCCGTAGGCCCAGGCCAGCAGCGGCAGCAGCAGGAGCAGCAACAGCAGCAGCGGAAACTCAAACCCCACGGTTCACCCCTCGAGCGGCGCTTCGGGAAATAAACTACTCCTCGAGTTTGCCGACTAATGCCCTGCCAGATGGTAGGCCCATTTACGGTTGATCTTCAAAAATTTTACACAAACCAACAGACGCGGGGGCTCCAAGCAAAGGCGCATTACCCATGAACCATCGCCGGCTGGGCTTCCAGTTGGGATTGAGCTGTGGCGCCCAGCAGATAGGCCACCACATCCCGTGCGCTGTACTCAAGGCCAAACCGGCGCACAAAGCGGCCGATGCGCTCGAGGTCGTCGCCGCTGGTGATCAAGGGCCGCTCGAGGTCGCCGTTTTTCTGTAGCTGGCCCATCCCCACCGCCGCTAAAAGGGCGTTGCACAGGCACTTGCGCCCCTCGGTGTTGGCGAGCTCACCCCCTTTGGCCAGGTACTGCTCGATGGGCTCGGAAGCGCAGCGAAAGCCGATTTTGCCTTCGGGCGTCTGGTAGGCTTCCCGCAGGTAGCCCAGGTCGCAGACCCGCACCCGGCGCTGGTAGACCTCCGGCTGGGAAAGGGTGCCTTCCACCTCGGCCACCTTGAAGGGAAAGCCGGTGGGCGAGGCCTTGGGGTCGGTAAACACCTTCACGGCTCCCTGCACGGCCTGCTCGAGGACGCGCCGCTTGAGCTCCGCTTCGAAGCCCGATTCCTGGCTGTAGGCAAACAGGGTTCCCACCTGAATGCCGGCGGCCCCTTGTGCAAGGGCTTCCTGCAAGGCCTCGGGCGAGCCCGTACCGCCGGCCAGCCAGAAGGGCAGGCCCAGGGCTTTGATCTGCTCGAGATCCACCACATCCCGCTCGCCGTAGACCGGCTGCCCGCGCTCGTCAAACACCGGGGCACCCCTAGGCGGGGCGTTGTGCCCGCCAGCGGTGGGGCCCTCTATCACGAAGCCTTGGATGCTGCCCGTCACCTTGCGGGCCAGCAAGGTCGCCAGGGAGTTGGAGGCGATGATGGGCAAAAAGTGGGGGCGCTTGAGGGTTTGCGCGCCGCCCAGCACCTCACGCGGGTCGAAGTGGAGTCGGGGGGCCTCGCTGCCCGTCCAGCCGGTTACGTCAATTTTGAGCGAGGCAGTCTCGCCAGCGGATAGTTTGTCGAGCACCTCGGGGATCTCGCGGGGAATGCCCGCCCCCATCAACACGTAGTCCACCCCGGCCAGCATGGCCCCATACAGCGTGCCCAGGGTGGGCAGTTGCAGCTTGGTGAGCAGGTTGATGCCCACCAGGCCCGAATGCCCTTCCTTGGCCAGAAACACCTCGATATACCCCCCCAACACATGCATAATCTGCGAGGCGGTATCGCCCAGTCGGCTGGGCATGGGCAGGCGTTTATAGGGCTGATCGCGGCGGCCCTCGGGCTGAAAATACCTCTCCAGCACCGGCTTAACCCAGCGCTGTACCGGAAACGCGGCCAGGGCCCGGCGCACCAGCCCGCCGGGGTCGCCGTCCTGCAACCGCCGCACCAGCACGGTGTCCATGGCGGTTCCGGAAACCACCCCCAGTTGTCCCAGCATCGAGACCGTTCGAGCCAGGCGCCAGTTGGAAACGGAAACGCCCATTCCGCCTTGGATGATGCGCGGTAGGGCTATAGTAGCAACACTTTGCACGTCAACAAACCTCCATCAAAGCACTACGAGACCACGACAAGATGGTTGATTGTACGGTATGCGCAGGTGAGAACTACCGGCGCAGGTTCAAAAGTCGCCCGATCTGTACTGGGTACAAAACTATAGCCACAGGCTTACTCAGATGATGTAATGAAACCTGCATGAGCCTCGAGGCCCTCTACGCTCAACTCACCGCCTGCCGGGCCTGCCCCCGGCTGGTGGCCTGGCGGGAGCAGGTCGGGCGGGAAAAACGCGCGGCATTCCGCCACACCCAGTACTGGGCCAAGCCCGTGCCAGGCTTTGGCGACCCCAAGGCGCGGATTTTGATTTTTGGACTGGCCCCTGGCGCCCACGGCTCCAACCGCACCGGGCGGCCTTTCACCGGCGATGCCTCGGGTGATTTCCTGTACCCGGCCCTCTACCAGGCCGGGCTGGCCAGCCAGCCCACCTCGAGCCATCCGGGCGATGGCCTTGCGCTCGAGGGGGTGTACATCACCGCAGCGGTGCGCTGCGCCCCGCCCAAAAACAAGCCCACCCCGCTCGAGCTCCGCACCTGCGCGGGCTGGACAGCCCAGGAGCTGGCCCTCTTACCCCACCTCCGGGTCTACCTGGCCCTGGGCCAGATCGCCCACCAGACCCTGCTGGCATACCACGGCCTGCCCAGGGCCCACCACCCCTTCCGGCACGGCGGCGAGTATCGAGTGGGGGAACGGGTTCTGCTCAGCTCCTACCACGTGAGCCGCCAGAACACCCAGACCGGCAAGCTAACCAGGGCGATGTTCGCGGCCATCCTCGAGCGGGCCAAGGCGCTGGCCGAGATCGGGTAAAAAGTGGTGCCCCTGCGAAAGACCGGCTAGCTTTCTACCTGCTTGCTGTACAAAAAATCGTAGAGCAAAGCCGCCAACCCAGCCCCCACCAGCGGGCCCACCCAGTAGACCCAGTGGGCCGCCCACTCCCCACCGATGATGGCCGGGCCCAGCACCCGCGCCGGGTTCATGGCCGCCCCAGAGATGGCCCCACCGGCCAGGATGCCCATGGTAACGGCCAGGCCAATCGCCAGTCCGGCAAAGCTAAAGTTGTTGAAGACCGCCGAGCCAAAGATAACCGAGACCAGGAAAAAGGTCAGGAAGATCTCCATCATGAGAGCCTGGATGGCGGTGTGGTTCGCAGCAGGGGCCGGGGTTCCATCGGCCACCGCTGCACCGCCATACAAAGCACCAATGAAAAAGGCCGCAAGCAGTCCTCCTAACAACTGGGCCACCCAGTAGCCCAGCGCGCCCACCGGGGTAATGCGTCCAGTAATGAGCATGGCAAAGGTCACGGCGGGGTTAAAGTGCGCCCCCGAGACAGCCCTCAGCGCCACCACCGAAAGGCCTATGGCCAGGCCGGGGGCCAGGGCCACCACCATCCAGTCATCCCCCTGGGTGGCCGCAATAGCCCCAACCGCCACAAAACACATAGCAAACACCCCTAAAAACTCCGCCACAAGGGCACGCAAGTTCATGCTTTCCTCCCGCCCATACGTTACCCCAGCCCGTCAACTTCTCACAATTGGCCGAATTTGACAATCAAGGGGGGCTTGTGTGCGTAGGATAAATCCGTGTGGTTGCGGCTTAAGCGTTTGTATAAAGCCTTCATCCCAGCCCAGGCCCAGCCGGACGACGCATGGGCGCTGGCCGAGCTTAGCCTCGAGGAGGCCCCCCTGTACAAAGCCATGGACGTGCGCGACCGCGAGCACGCCGTGCGGGTAGCCAAAAGGCTGCTGGAGCGCTACCCGAACGCCCCCAGCTATGCCGTGCGGGCCGCCCTGCTGCACGACTGCGGCAAGGCCCTGCGGCCCTACCGTCCTTTGGAGCGCATCCTGACCGGGCTTATAAGCCTGGACGTGCCGATTGAACCGCTGCACAAAGGATGGCGGGGGGCCTGGCAGATTCGCCAGCACCACCCCGAGTACGGGGCTATGCGCATCCTCGAGCCCCAGGTAGCCCAGATTGTGCGGGAACACCACCAGCCGGTGAGCCTGTGGGCCAGGCGGTTACACGAAGTGGACGAAGAGTTCTAGAACCGCTCGGTCACGCTTTTCATCTGCAGGAAGTTGAGCAGGTAGTCGGGCCCCCCGGCCTTGGTGTCGGTGCCCGAGAGGTTGAAGCCGCCGAAGGGCTGCACCCCCACCAGGGCCCCGGTGATCTTGCGGTTGAAGTAGAGGTTGCCCACGTGGAACTCGCGCCGGGCCCGCTCGAGGCGTTCGCGCTTGCGCGAGAAGACCCCGCCGGTCAGGCCGAAGCGCGTGCCGTTGGCCACCTCGAGGGCGGTGTCGAAGTCGGGGACGCGGATCACCGAGAGCACCGGGCCAAAAATTTCCTCCTGGGCGATGCGGGCATCGGGGGATACGTCTTCGAAGACGGTGGGCGAGATGAAGAAGCCGCCGCCCTCGAGCCGCCGCCCCCCCAGCACCAGCCTGGCCTCCTGCTGGCCGATCTCGATGTAAGAGAGCACGGTTTTCTCCTGCTGGGCGCTGGCCACCGGCCCCATGTCGGGGTTCTCCTCGGCCGGCCCTACAATCAGGCTTTCGGTGCGGTCGAGCACCTGCTCCATGAGCTGGTCGTAGATTCCATCCACCACAATCAGGCGCGAGGCCGCCGAGCACTTCTGGCCCTGGAAGCCAAAGGCGCTCTGCACGGTGGCCTGGGCTGCCGCGGCAATATCCGCGGTTTCGTCCACGATCAGGCCGTCTTTGCCGCCCAATTCCAAGAAGACCCGCTTGAGCCAGATCTGCCCCGGCGAAAGCCGGGCCGCGCTCTCGTTGATCTTGAGGCCCACCTCGAGCGAGCCCGTAAAGTTGATGAAGCGGGTGCGGGGGTGCTGCACCAGGTAGGCCCCCACCTCGCTCCCGTCGCCCGGCAGGTAGTTGGCCACCCCGGCGGGCAGGCCGGCTTCCTCCAGAATCTCGAAGAGCTTGGCCGCAATCACCACGGTGTCCTCGGCGGGCTTGGCCACCACGCAGTTGCCCACCGCAATGGGGGCCACGGTCATGCCGGTCAGGATGGCCAGGGGGAAGTTCCAGGGGGCGATCACCACCCCCACCCCCAAGGGGATGTAGAAGGCCTCGTTGTCCTCGCCCGGATAGGGCACCACCGGGGCACCGTCCTTGTACTTGAGGGCCGAGAGGGCGTAGTAGCGGGTGAAGTCGATGGCCTCGGCCACGTCGGCGGCGGCCTCCACCCAGTTCTTGCCGATCTCATAGACCAGCCAGGCCTCGAGCTCCCGCTGGCGGCGCTTCATGATCTGGGCCGCTTTCAGCAGCACCCGGCTGCGGTGCTCCTGTGGCCAGTCGCGCCAGGTTTTGAAGGCCCGCCAGGCCGCGTCCAGGGCCGCGTCGGCCTCGGCGATGCCGGCCTTGGCGCTCACCCCCACCACCTCGCTGGGGTTGGAGGGGTTGGTGGAGGCGATGGTGGCCGGGGTGTGCACCCGCTCCCCCCCGATGATGAGGGGATAGTGGCGGCCAAACTGGGCCCGCACCGCAGCCAGGGCCTTGCGCATGGCCTCGAAAGCCTCGGGGCTCTGAAAGGTTTCAATGGGTTCGGGACGGTAGGGTTCGGTGGTCATACTTGCTCCTTTCAGTTAGGTTACAATAGGGCGTTCGCGATACCCGGGATTGAACATATCTACCCCTGGATCAGGCTGCGCGCCACGAACAAAAGGTTCTCGGGGCGCTCGGCGATGCGGCGCGAGAAATAGGGATACCAGTCGGTGCCGTAGGGCACGTAGGCCCGCACGGTATAGCCCTCAGCGGCCAGCTTTTTCTGCTCGTCGCGGCGCACCCCATAAAGCAGTTGAAACTCGAAGCGATCCGGCCCGATGCCCATCTGCGCCGTCCAGCGTTTCATCTCCTGGATGATCCGGGGGTCGTGGCTGGCGATGGCCGTGTAGAGGCCGTTTTCCAGGGCTTTCTTGCACAGCAGCACAAACTGGGCGTCCACCAGGCGCTTATCCTGAAAAGCCACCTCGGGGGGTTCTTTGTAGGCACCCTTCACGATGCGCACCGGCGCTTTGAGGGGTATCAGGGCCTGCAGGTCTTGCTCGGTGCGCTTCAGGTAGCTTTGCAGCACCACCCCCACGTTTTCGAAGCCGGCCTCACGCAACCGCCGGTACATCCGCAGTGTGGCGTCTACACGGGGGCTGTCCTCCATGTCCATGCGCACGAAGCAGTCGTGCTGCCGGGCCTCGCTCAGAATCTCCTCCATCAACGAAAAAGCTAGGTCTTCGGAGATATCCAGACCTAGCTGGGTGAGCTTGAGGGCCACATAGCGGGGGTAAGGTCGCTCACCCAATGCCTGCACCAGCCGGATAATCTCACGCTGGAACTGCCGGGCCTGGGCTTCGGAGGTGACCATCTCGCCCAGCAGATCCAGGATGGCGTGAATCCGGTCGCGCTCGAGGGCCTCCACCACCTGCAAGGCCTCCTCGAGGGTATCGCCGGCAATAAAGCGGCGGGCAAATTTGCGGCCACGGGTGAGCACCAGGTGTTTGATGCTCTGGTTCTGGGCCAGGGCCAGCACAAACGAGCGGTAGCTTTGGTTGAAATCCATAGGGGTTCCTCTACTGCCAGGCCTGCGCCTGGAGGCTTTGTAGCACTAAGTCGCGGAAATAGCGCACATGGGCCCGCGCGGCCTCGGCGGCCTCGGCGGGGTTGCGGGCCTTAAGCGCTGCCAGAATGGCCTGGTGCTGCTGGCGGGTTTTGGGGTGCTGGGACTGGGTTTGCTGAAACGAACGGACGAGGGTGAGGCTTGAGCGCAGATCGGCGTAGATGCGGGCCAGGGTTTTGTTGTGGGCCGCTTCGACCAGGGCGGTGTGAAAGTCGAAGTCCACCTGCATCTGCTGGGCATAGGCTTCCTTTGGCAGGGCCTCCAGCACCTGAAGCAGCCGCTCCAGCCGATCCAGTTCGGCCTCGGTGGCGTTTTGCGCCGCCAGGGCCGCCGCCTCGCCCTCGAGCAGGGCCCGCACATCGTAGACCTCGCGCACCTCCTCGGCCGAGAGCACCCGCACCCGCGCCCCTTTGCCCGGCAGCAGCTCCACCAGCCCCTCCTGGGCCAGGCGCTGCAAGGCCTCGCGCACCGGGGTGCGGCTGATGCCCAGTTCCTGCGCCAGCCCCGGCTCGGAGATGCGCGCCCCGGGCAGCAGGGAACCCGTCAGGATGGCCCCCCGCAGGTGGCTGTAGGCGGCTTCCCGCACCGAGTGGGGTCGCTGAAACTGGGCCATAAACTGTATACAGTATACATTACAGAACCCCCTGGGTCAAACAAAAAAGGGCGGCCCGCAGGCCGCCCAGAGCAGTTAAAGAGCGCTACGGCAGGAGCTTGCGCAGCTCCTCGACCTTGTCGGTGTTCTCCCAGGGGAAGCCCTCGCGGCCAAAGTGCCCGTAGGCCGAGGTGGGGGTGTAGATGGGGCGCTGTAGCTTCAGGTTCTCGATGATGGCCTTGGGGCGGGCATCGAAAACCTTCTGGGCCACCTCGGTGATTTTCTCGTCGGGTACAATCCCGGTGCCAAAGGTCTCGACCCGCATCCCCACCGGGCGGGCCTTGCCGATGGCGTAGGCCAGCTCAATCAGGGCGCGCTTGGCCAGCCCCGCCGCCACGATGTTCTTGGCGATGTAGCGGGCGTAGTAGGCCGCCGAGCGGTCTACTTTGGTGGGGTCTTTACCGCTGAAAGCCCCACCGCCGTGGGGCACCGCGCCGCCATAGGTATCCACGATAATTTTGCGCCCGGTCAGGCCGGTGTCGCCGTGGGGCCCCCCAATCACAAACTTGCCCGAAGGGTTGACCAGGTAGAGGGTCTCTTTGCTCAGGTACTCTTCGGGAATGGCCTTTTCGATCACCTTGGTGCGGATGTCGTGGTGGATCTGGTCGGCCTCCACTTCTTCGGAGTGCTGGGTGGAGACCAGGGCCGTACCCACGTAAAGGGGCTTCTGACCCTCGTAGACCACCGTGACCTGGGCCTTGCCATCGGGGCGCAGATAGGGAATTTCCCCGGTTTTGCGGGCCTCGGCCAGGCGGCGGGTCAGGCGGTGGGCCAGCGAGATGGGCAGCGGCATCAGCTCGGGGGTCTCGTCGGTGGCGTAGCCGAACATCAGGCCCTGGTCGCCCGCGCCCACCCGGTCGAACTCATCGCGGGAGCCCAGCACCCGCCACTCCCAGGACTCGTTGACCCCGCCGGCAATGTCCGGCGACTGCTCGTCGATGGCCGTAAGCACCGCGCAGGTATCGCCGTCGAAGCCGTATTTGGCCCGGGTGTAGCCCACCTCGAGCACAGTCTGACGCACCAGGCGGGGAATATCCACGTAGCTATCGGTGGTAATCTCGCCCGCCACCATCACCAGGCCCGTGGTCACCAGGGTTTCGCAGGCCACCCTGGCTTTGGGATCCTGGGCCAGAATCGCGTCCAGCACCGCATCCGAGATGCGGTCGGCCAGTTTGTCGGGGTGCCCCTCCGTCACCGATTCCGAAGTTACCAGTCGTTGCAACTTAGTCCTCCTTATAGCAGCGGTCGGGCCGCGTCAACCGAAAGAGTATAGCACCCCGCTCTTCCGTTCGACGAAAAAGCACTCCAGCCCTGTCTTTTACGCTGTATAAAGGGGTCAGGCCGAACCCACCCGGCTGGCGATCAGCTCGACAAAAGCCTCCACGATGGCCGCATCGAGGGTCTGCCCGGCCTGCCGCTGCAGCTCGCACAGCGCATCCTCACAGCACCAGGCGGCTTTATAGGGCCGGGGGTGTATCAGGGCATCGTAAACGTCCACCACAGCAAACAGGCGGGCCTCGAGGGGTATCTCCTCGCGGGTCAGGCCAAAGGGATAGCCGGAACCATCCACGCGCTCGTGGTGGTAGCGAACGATATTCCGGGCCGTCTGCGACAAGAAGCCCAGGTTTTCCAGCATGCCAAAGCCAATATCGCAGTGGCTTTGCATAATGCGCCACTCAGCATCGGTGAGGGCTCCCGGCTTGAGCAGAATCGAGTCGGGGATGGCCAGCTTGCCCAGGTCGTGCAGGTAAGCCCCCATGCGCAACCCCTCGAGGTCGGGGAAGCCCAGGCGCTGCCCCAGGGCCACGGTCAGGGCCACCACCCGGTCGGTGTGGCCTTTGGTCTCGAGGTCGCGCAGCTCCAGGCCCAGACCCAGGGCCCGCAAGGCGTCCTCGCGGGTGCGGGTGATCTCCTCGAGGTGCGCTGCCCGCTCCAGCGCCCGCTCGAGCCGCCGGGCCACCGCTTCCAAAAGCGCCAGGTGCTCCTCGGAAACATGGGCCCTGTGGTCGAAGCTGGCCAGGGTAAGGGCCCCATACGGCTCACCCCGTAAAAACAAAGGAGCGGTTAGCAGGGTTCTTAGCTTGTGAACCTTCAGCTCCGGCCAGGCCCCCTCCCAGTCCTGGTAGTCCTCGATGCGCTGCACCTTGCCGCTGGCCAGGGCCTTACCCATAAACCCCTGGCCCAGGGTGATGGGTAGGTTGGAAAAGTGCTGCAAGCGCCCCTCCCTGGCCCGCTCGTGCCCCAGCACAAGCCGCACCCGACCGCTGCCCTGGCTCGCGTCCTGCAGTTCCAGGCGAAAAAAGCCGCCGGCGGAAAGCCCCGTAAGATCGATCAGCGTCTCCAGGGCCCGCTGGGCCATGCGGGTGGGGTCATCCAGGGTCTCGAGGTCGGAGGACATCTGCACCAGCCTGCGGTAGCGCTCGGTCTCCCGGTTGGCGCGCTCGAGGGCCTGCAAGCGCGAAAGCAACACCCCAGCCACCTTAGCCAGCGCCTCCAGCGCATAGCGATCCTGGGGGTGTATCTCCCCGCCGGCTCCGGCCGTATCCACCGAGAGCACGCCCACCATTCGGCCTTCAGGGTCACCCAAAGGCACCCCCAGGTAGGCCGCCGGAACCCGCCGGCCCGAGGCATACACGGCGCTGGGTTCGCGGGAGGCATCCGGCAAATACAGGGGGCTGCGCTGCTCCAGCACCCGCCAGGCCAGCCCTTCATTCCGCCTGATCCGGATACCTGCTGCCTTTTCGGCCGCGTGGCCGGCCGCTGCCACCACCTCGAGGAGGTCTTCCTTGGGCCGGTACAACGTGACCAGACTGGTGGAAGCCCCGGTCTGCTCCAGGGCCTCCCGCACGATAAGCTGTAGCAGTTCTTCGGTGGTTTGTGCAGCCGTTAGGCCTTGACTGGCCCGGGTCAGGCTCTGCAACCGGGCCAGCTCGCGCTGCTGGGCCGCCTGGGCCTGCAAGCGCGCCAGCACCTGGCCGGCCCCTCGGCCGAAGGCCTCGAGCACCGGCACATCCTCCGCTTCGAAGGGGGTCTCCGCGTAGGCCACCACCACCCCAAAACCCTCCCCCTGAGCATCCTGGAGGGGGATAAAAGCAGCGTATTCCTGAGGCTCGACCGGCACCGCGAATTTTGGGCTGGCCTCCTCGAGGCGCAGCATCTGCACCCGGCGCTCCTCGAGGGCCGCCCAGGAGATTCCCTGGCCCCTGGGAAGCGAAAAACCCAGCGCTTCCTTCCAGTTGATGGCGGCCTGTATCCTTAACTCGCTGCCCTCCCGACACAGCGCCACTGCGCGCTCCGCGCCCAGGATTTCCATTACCAGGCGGGGCAGGGCCTGCCAGAGCAGATCCACCTCGCGGAAAGTAGACAGCACCTCCAGCACCCGGGCTAATCGCTCTTCGCGCTCGAGGCGGGCCTGGGTATTCTGGCGCTCTTTGATGGTTTGCAAAACCACGCCCAGGCTGAGCGCCAGTTCCCGCGCCAGCGGCAATGCCTCCGGCGGGAAGGGGGAGGCCTCAAAGCGATCCAGGTTGATCCAGGCCTCTACCCTGCCCTGCAGCGGGATGGGAATCTTGAGCAACCAGCGCATGCCCTGCAGGGTCTGGCGATCCCGTGGCAACAAGCCGCTCCGCTCGGCCTGAATCTGGAGAGCTCGAGGCCAGCCCGATAAGGCCTCCTCCAGGCTGCCCCCATACCAGCGAAGCTCATCCTGCAGGTTCAGGGTATACCCAGGCAGGGGCATCTCGTGGCCTCGCATAGCCACAAAGCGGTAGGCGTTTTCCTGGCGCAGCAAAACCGAACCGGCCTGGGCCCCTGGAATCAAGCGCATGGCCCCCTCGAGCGCGGCCACGAGCAGATTCTCCAGGGTGGGGCACCCAACCAGCTCACGCAGTAGGGCCAGCATGCCCTGATACGAACCGCCCATTCTCACACCAGCCTAGGGCCATATTCAACTTACACCAGTTTACACATCACAAGCCCGTTCCCTCTGGCTTTGGTACGGCAGGCGGGTGTGTCTTTTCTCAGCGCTGCAGATTCGGCAGCCATTCCAGGCGGTACTGCCACTCAGCCTCAAAGCTGCGCCCCCAGGGGAATCTCAAAGCCTCCGGCCGAAGCAGCCCCAGCCCCAGGCGCGGCATGGGTTCGGCTTGCAGGCGCTCAAAAACGTAGCGAGCGGCTTCCTCGGTAAGGGGTTCGGGAAACCGGGCGCGCACCCACGGGCGCCCGATCTCCCCCCAGAGGTACTCGAGGTAGGCCTGGGCCAGCGCCTGGGCGCGCCGCTCCTCACACCAATCCACTGGGTTTCCGCCCCGCTGGCACAAAGGCGCGGCGAACAGCCCCCCCTGAGCCAGCGCCGCACCCAGGTTGTTGCCAGGGGTTCCCCAGGAAGCATACGAGGCCAGTTCCGGGTAGAGACCCAGGGCCATCAGGTAGCGAACCAGCGAGGCATCGCCCCGGTTGACCCGGGCGATATCTGCCAGTGCGACCGGCGCTTCACGCAAGCCCTGCAACACTGTCAAAACACCCCGCCGAGGATCACCACCGCTGTACACCACCAGCACCAGATCGGGCCGGCTTTCCACAGCGACCGCCCCTGCCGAAACCAGCAGGCGCGAAACGGCTTCTTGCAAGGGAATCCCCTCGTAGCGGGTGATCTGCTGAGCCGCCTGGGGCTGGTCGTAGAGCACCCGCACCCGCACCCCTGGATTCAAGGCTCGTAACAACAACACCTGCCCCGCCTCGTCGGCCCCAGGCCGGGTGGGTATGGGTAGGGTGGCGGCTTCGGCCACCGCCGGTGAGCCCGGCAAGGCATCATCCCAGGGCGCTTCGACGTATGCAAAACCACCCCCCAAACTGCGCAGCAGATCCAGATTGCGCGTCCGGTGGGTGGCGTCGGGATGGCGTGGAATCACCCCAAAAGCCAGCACCCGCCCACCCGTACGGGCCTGCCAGCGGTGCAGGGCCTCGAGGCGGCGCTGAGCCTCCTCCAGCGGGAGAGCCGAACTGCGACTCTGCACCAGGCCGCCATACACCAGGGCATCCAGGCTGGCCACCAGGGTATGGCCGGTCTGTTCCTGCAGCCAGCCCCAGAGCGCCTCCAGGCTAACCCCCTGGCGCCCCTGGTAGAGCGCTCGAGGTGGGCAGCGCACCACCTGCCAGGTGCAGGGCGACCAGTTGGGGGGCCGATCATCGAGGGGCAGGTAGAGGGTTCCACTCGGAAAAGCCCAGCCAAGCGACACAAAGATCAAAGCAAGCAACGACGTCCATCGCATCAAGCCATGGTAAAGCAGGTTGGTGAGGAAAGTTGCAGGGGCCGGACAGCCGCGCCTGGGAGCGGATCGGCTTCAGCATCTGAGCAACCATCCCATGGCACTGGGATTCCTTTGCAGGAAAGGTGGCCTGGAGCTGGCATGGGGCAATTGATCTACAAAAAAGAGGGCGGGCTGGGGCGGGTGACCTCCCCCTACCCCAGCGCCCTCACCTTGGATTTAGGTACTAGACCCCCACCCGCAAAAAGCGATCGGTGTAGAAGGGGCCTTCCCAACGCTGGCTGCGCGGTTCGTTGAGGATGGTGATGCGGTTTTCCAGGCGCGGCTCCCAGGAAGGCTGGGTGCGCAGGTACTCGATGAGCACCTCGGCATCGCCAAAACCAGTATCCACCCGGAAGCCTTTGGCGTCCCGCAAGACGGTAAAGCCATCCCCACCGCTGGCGATAAAGTTGTTGGTGACAACCCGGTAGGTGGCGTTGGGGTCGAGCGGCTGGAAACCTGTAGGGGTCTGCACCTGAACCTGGGTTACCCGGCTACCTGCCGGACGGGAAAGGTCGAAGGTGTAGCGAATGCCGGCCACCCCCGACAAGAAGCGGCCTGCGATCTGCTCCCACTGGGAAACGCCGTTTTCTAGCGCAGCCAGAACCTCGCTGCCCTTGAGCTCGAGCACCACCAAGGTATTGCCGAAGGGCAATACCTCGTTGACCTGCCCAACCGTAATGTTCCCCGCCGGGATGGTTGCACGTATGCCCCCACCATTCTGCAGCGCAATGGTGGTACCAGCCTGACGGGTTTTCCACAGCATGGCATCGGCAATCAGGTTAGCTAGGTTGGTCTCGCGGCGGCGTACGTCGTTGCGCTCGCCATTGAGAGTAACAGCAGCCCTGGAAATCACCTGGGCCCGCAGTGCTGCAATGGGCAACCCGTAGGCAGAAATGGCGTCAAGAGCGAAGCGATCCTCAGGCAGATTGGCGGTCATGGGGATAACCTGGCCTTGGTGAGCCACCAGTTCACCCCGCTCATCAAAGGTAACCTGCAGGCGGCCTACCACCTTGGCCCATTCCCAGGCCTGCACCACCAGCACATCTTTGTTTTCGGGGTTTTTCACGATGGTAGGGTAAGCCCCACCAGGGCGTAGCTCGGGGAAGGGGGTCTGGCCCAGCAGGGTATGGCTGTGGCCGCCCACAATCACCTGTACCCCCGTCACTTTGCGGGCCAGTTCCTGGTCTTGCAGGTAGCCCAGGTGGGAGAGTACCACGATGTACTTCACGCCCCTGGCTAACAACTCCACCACAGCCTGCTGGGTAGCCGGAACCGGGTCGGTAAAACGAACGTTGGGGCCAGGGCTGGACATAATGGGGGTGTCGGGGGTTGTCAGGCCAATAATGCCCACCCGCTGCCCTCCCACGCTCACCACCGCATAGGGCTTGATGCGTCCGGCCAGCTTGGGCTCCCTCGAGACATCGGTATTGGCCGAGACCACCGGGAAACGCACCCCGTTCAAAAAGTTCGCCAGTCCATCGGGCCCCAGGTTGTACTCGTGGTTGCCGGGGGCCATGGCCCGGATACCCATGCGGTGCAAAAAGAAGCGGTCGGCCAGCCCCTGGTACTGGTTGAAGTAGAGGGTTCCCTGGAACACATCGCCCGCGTGTAAAAACAGGGGGTTGGTCGCGGTTGCACGCAGGCGGTCAAACAGCGAGATCACCCGCGCAAACCCCCCCAGGCGCTGGTCTCGCTGCCCCCCCAGGGTGAGGCCACCGGTGGGCTCGAGGTGGGCGTGGGTATCGTTGATGTGAACGATGGTCATGGTGAAGCTGCCCCCCTGGGCCCGGGTTAGCCCAGCCAGTGCCGCTCCACCCACCAAACCCGCTTTGAGTACTTCTCTACGACGCATGGTTCCTCCTCGCAATGTTGCAAGGCTATTTTATACCGATGCCAGGTCAGTACTACGTCATTACTTCGTAACGTGCAAAGCGAAACATATGTTGGAGTAGTTTTCGATATAGAACGGTTTGCTTAGAGAAAAGAAGGGGTGTGGGGGCGCTATAATCCCCCGGTTTTCAAACCGGGGATGCATGAACGCCCCCACGTGCTCCGGAGGAGCACATAGCATAGGGGGCGGCGGGTGTGGGTTACAATTTGGGGACAGGGTTCCCCATGCACCTTGAAACTTGGAGTAGGGGGTTCCACCGGGCAGTCCGGTGGGTAAAACTCCAAACGAGCCCCCGTGGCATCCGCCCCGCCTTGGCGGGGCGGGAAGCATTGCGCTCGCCTGCCGATACGGAGTCAAGGTTTTCTGGGCTCGGACGGAGCCTTCGGATATAGCACCCGAGAAGCCTTGGACTGCCAGTCCGAGGCGTCGTCACTTCACAGCAGCGGGGCTCAAAGTTTTTTACTTGCTGCCGGGTGTGCGGGTTGCTAGCAACTATCCCCAATCCATCCGGCCCATCTCCTCTCGTACCGGCAAAGGCAACGGGAACCTGTACTCAGCTCGTCGAAAAACGAAGCTCCACGCAGCCAAGCCTTACTAGACATCACTGCAAAAACCCCAACTTCGGCAGGATGAGCAGGGTGAGCTGTATGTCATGAGTCCAAGGGCAGGTCTGGCGGCTGGAAGATCAACCCTTAAAACAGACCCTGCATCAAACCTGGCAGGTCAACCTGTAACCTGCACACATCGACCTCAGAAAAAGCTTGGCTACACTGCGTTTATGCGACAGATTGTTTGCTTTACCCTGTTGTGGTTTGGCCTGGCTTCTGCGCAATCTATTAACCTGGTTCCAATCGCCAACAACCTGAACCGCCCGCTGTTTCTCACCTATTCCCCAGATGACACCGGGCGGCTTTTTATCCTCGAGCAGGGCGGCACCATCCGCATCTGGCAGAACGGGCGGCTGCTCGCAGAGCCGTTCTTGGATATAAGCAGCCTGGTGGCCTGTTGCGGTGAACGGGGCCTCTTGGGGCTGGCCTTCCATCCCAATTTCCGCCAGAACAACCTGTTCTTCATTAACTACACCAACCGTAGCGGCAACACCGTAATTGCCCGCTACCGGGCAAACGGCAACCGCGCCGAGACAGATTCCGCTCAAACCCTGCTCACCATCGAGCAGCCCTATGCCAATCACAACGGCGGCATGATTGCTTTTGGCCCGGACGGCATGCTGTACATCGGCATGGGCGATGGGGGCTCGGCCGGCGACCCCCTCAACGCCGGCCAGCGGCTTGACACTTTGCTGGGCAAGATCCTGCGCATAGATGTGAATCGTAGCGAGGGCAGCCGGGCCTATGCCATCCCCGCCGATAACCCTGTTCTGGCCGGACGCCGCAGCGAGATCTGGTCGTATGGCTGGCGCAACCCCTGGCGCTTCAGCTTTGATCGTCAGACCGGCGACCTGTGGGTCGCAGATGTCGGGCAGAACGCCGTGGAGGAGGTGCACTTTCAACCTGCCAGCAGCAAGGGCGGTGAGAACTACGGCTGGCGCATCATGGAGGGGAATCGGTGTTTCAACCCCCCGCAAAACTGCAACCGCAACGGTCTGGTTATGCCCGTGCTGACCTACACCCACGACCAGGGCCGCTCCATCACCGGGGGCTATCGCTACCGGGGCAGCGCCATGCCGGCCTTTCGCGGGGCTTACTTTTATGCCGATTATGTGAGCGGTCGTATCTGGGCTGCTACCCCTCAGGGCAACGGCTGGCAGAGCCGGGAGGTGCTTAAGACCGATCTAAACATCAGTTCCTTTGGTGAGGATGCCGAGGGTGAGCTGTATGTGGTGGATCACCGCGGCACCATCTACCGCATGGCCCAGCGCTAAAAAAGCCTCCCGCAAGGGAGGCAAGCTCTTGCATATAAGCTCAGGGCAGGTAGTTGCCGGGCGTGCCCAGGGTCTCGGGTTTTTCCGTCCACTCGCCGGCAATGCCCAGCTTCCAGGCCCCCGCTGCGCCGCTGGCGTTGGTGTAGCCGCCGTATACCCCCAGCCGCAGCCCCCGCATCACTTCGTAGTACAAGGAAGTGGTGATGTCATAACCCAGGCTCAGGCCGAAAGGATAGCGAAGACCTCCTTCCAGATAAGCGTTCAGCTCACGGGTAAGCTCCAGCTTCAAGCCGGCATAGGCGTTGGCCGCAGCATTGAGCGAAAGCGACGGCGCCACCACCAAGGTGGCGTCCAGGCCCGCGCCCCCATACAGCACCGCCGCACTGGCGATGCGCTGGGTAATGAAAATTTCCCCTCCCGCGTCGAAATCAAAGCCAAAAGGCCCAGGTAAAATCACCTGGTTCGAGCCCAGGCGGAGGGCTCCTTCTACATAACCCGCATTGGATTCATTGAGCTTGGCTACCCCTACCAGCCCGGCGCGGCTGGCCAGCACCAATTGCCCGGCGAAAAAACCTGGGCGCAGACTGGCTCCAGCCACGACGTTATCCGACAGGTTGAAGGTGTAGTTGACCGCAGTACCCCGGTAGCTGCGGTAAGGGGTTGTAAACTGCCCACCCACCAGGCCAACGTCGGGCAAAAACTGCAGGTTGCCCGTAACGGAAAAACCATCGGCCAGAGCCGCCCCACCGATACCCAACGAAGCCATTACTGCCAACAAGGTTTTTTTCATGATTCCTCCAGATGGCTAAAGCGCCACAAACGGCCCAATGATAGCGTCTGCGTTTGCTCAAAGATTGAGAAGGATTACAAGTTTCCTTAACACACATCCACATCGAAGCGGATTCGCCTGCAATGACCGGTTGCGCAAAAAGATCGTCGTTACAAGGCTAGAGGCTATCGGTATGCTGTATATATGGCGCGAACCAAGCAAGACCTATTGCAGGAGCTCAAAGACCAGCGAGTGCGTTTTCTACGCCTACAGTTCACCGATATCTTAGGCATCAACAAGGTAGTCGAGCTGCCGGTTACCCAGTTCGAGAAAGCGCTGGACGGCGAAATTATGTTCGACGGTTCCTCCATCGAAGGGTTCGGTCGCACCGAGGTGGAGGAGTCGGACATGCTGCTCAAACCCGACTACAACACCTTTGTGGTCTATCCAAGCGACCTCGAGCCCACCACCAAAGGGGCTGTGGCCCGCCTCATCTGCGACATCGCCTACCCCGACGGCAAGCCTTTTGAGGGCGACCCCCGGCAAGCGCTCAAGCGCCAGATTGAGCGAGCCCAGAAAAAAGGCTTCGATAACCTTTATGTGGGCAGCGAGGTGGAGTTCTTTCTGTTCAACCGCAGCCCGGAGGGTGGCCCCACCATTCACACCTACGACCGGGCCGGCTACTTCGATCTGGCCCCCACCGACAAAGGCGAGGAGGCCCGCCGGGATATGGTGGACATGCTGGTGCGGATGGGCTTGCAGCTCGAGGCCGCCCACCACGAAGGCGCCCCCGGCCAGCACGAGATTGACCTCAAATACACCGATGCCCTGCAAGCGGCCGACAACCTAACCACCCTTAAGTTTGTGGTCAAGCGCATCGCCATCAACCACGGGCTGCACGCCACCTTTATGCCCAAGCCCATTGCCGGCATCAACGGCTCGGGGTTGCACTTTCATCTGTCGCTCTTCAAAAATGGCGAGAATGCCTTTTATGAGCCAAAAGGGAGGCTCGAGGTCTGGCCCCATCAGCTTTCCAAAACCGCTCTGCAGTTCATCGCCGGCCTCTTCGAGCACGCCGAGGGCATGGCCGCCATCACCAACCCGCTGGTCAACTCCTACAAGCGCCTGACCCCCGGCTACGAGGCCCCCACCAGTGTGGCCTGGTCGGTCTCGCACCGCAGCGCTATGATTCGCGTACCCAAGCGGCGCGGCCCTGGCACCCGGGCCGAGTTTCGTTTCCCCGACCCCTCCTGCAACCCCTACCTGGCCCTGGCGGTAATCCTGGGAGCAGGCCTCGAGGGCATCGAGAACAACCTAACCCCCCCACCGCCCATCGAGCGCGACGTATACGAGCTCTCAGTGCGCGACCGGCGCAAATACCGCGTAAGCGAGATGCCCGGAACCCTGCGCGAGGCCCTCGAGGCCCTGCAAAAAAACCGGGTTATTCGGGCTGCACTGGGTGAGCAAATTTATAAAGATTTCCTTCACGCCAAACAGGTGGAGTGGAACTCATACCGGATCGCGGTACACCAATGGGAACTCGAGCAATACCTGGCCGAATACTAGGGCACCGGCAGCGCCACGCACAACGGATAACAGGCCCTGTTAGACGGTCGGGGCACGTCTATAATCCAGATGGAGCGGTCTCACATCCTAAAACCAGCCAATTCCACTCCACCAACAGTTGGATGGACAACCCCTTACCCGCTTGAAAGTTTCGTTATGCAAAACCCTAAAATAATCTTGCACTTTAATCAAAATCGTGTACGCTCATATTGGCTGGTAAACGAAAACATCCCCCCAGATTGACACAGCGCCGCATGGGTTGGGTAAAATAGGCCAGCCAGCTAAGGCTAACTTGTGGTTCTTCAGGAGGAATCGGCATGAAAAAGCTCGCAATTCTAGCACTGGGGGCATTGGCTCTGGGTGCAGCCTCAGCCCAGTCCAACGTCATCAAGATCGCTTCGGTCTCGCCCCTGTCTGGGCCCCAGTCGGGTCTGGGCACCGCCATTGCGCAGGGTGCGCAGATGGCCATCGAGGACGCCCAGGCCCGCTTCCAGCAGCTTGGCTTCCAGCTCCAGTTCGCCCCCCAGGACGACCAGGCCAACCCCGACGTGGGCGTGGCTGTGGCCCGGCGTATCGTCAACGACCCCGACCTCTTGGGGATTGTGGGCCACCTGAACTCCGGCGTGGCCATTCCGGCTTCGGAGATTTATAAAGACACCAACCTGGTGATGGTCTCCCCGGCCAACACCAACCCCCGCGTGACCGACCGCGGCTACCTGAGCGTCAACCGCATCTGCGGCCGCGACGACGTGCAGGGCCCGGTGGGCGCTGAGTACGCTGTTAGGATACTCAAGCGCAGCCGTCTGTTCGTGATCCACGACAAGACCCCCTACGGCCAGGGCCTGGCCGAAGCCTTCGCTGCCCGCGCCAGAGAGCTGGGTGCTACCGTTGTGGCCCTGGTGGGCACCGAGGAAGCCTCCAACTTCCAGCCCCTGATCCTCCAGATGCGCGCCCAGCGCCCCGACCTGGTCTACTACGGCGGCATCTACGACAAGGGCGGTGTCTTGGTCAAGCAGATGCGCGAGCGCGGCATTACCGCCACATTCATGGGCGGCGACGGTCTGGACGCCTCCGACCTGGTCAAAATCGCCGGCTCGGCCTCCAAGGGTGTGCTCTTCACCACTACCGCCGGCCCCATCAGCACCCTGCCCAAAGCCGCGGCCTTTGCCCAGCGCTATAAAGCCAAGTTTGGCAAAGACCCCGAGGCCTATGCGGTGTATGCTTACGACTCGGCCAACGTCATCCTGGCTGGCCTCGAGGCTGCCATCAAAGCCAACAATGGCCGTAAGCCCACCCGTGAGCAGGTGGCCCGTGCGGTGCGCGAGGTCAAGATGGACGGCCTCACCGGTCGCATTGAGTTCGACAGCAAGGGTGACCGCAAGCTTTCCGACTACTACGTCGTAGGCTTGAAAGAGGCCAAGTACCCCGGCGAAGTACTGCGCGTGATTCAGTTCGCACCCCCGGCTGCTCGCCAGTAGGGTTGCTTATCCATCAAAGGCCCCCGTTTGCGCGGGGGCTTTTTTGTTTGTTCCAGAAAAACCTCCAGGTACAGCCCACAGAACCCCCCCATCGGCCGGTCGCGCGCTTCTGGATTTATACGCATTTCGGTAGTATCGTTCACGGTGGCAAGCCTAAACGATACTAGCGAAATGCTTTTCTACTCCCTTCGGTCGGCTTGAATCCTTCACCTCTGACTACGCAGGGCGGTGAAGGATTCAAGCAAAAACGGTATTAGAAGCTTTTTTACGGAAATATCAAGGAACTGACCTGATGGTCAGTTTTATCCAAATTTTCAGCATTGCCAACCCGTTGTCAGGTTGGTTTGCAGCCTATATACTCTGGCAGGCTAAAGCTGGAAAGAACGCACGCTTGTATGGTTTTTTATGCGTGTGTTCGTATAATCATAAAGACTAGGAGGTTTACTTGACGGTTGCAGATCTGTTTGCCATCCTACCGCAAACCCTGCTCGAGGGGCTGCTTTTGGGGTTCGTATATGCCATGGTGGCCCTGGGGTACACCATGGTTTATGGGGTGCTGGGGCTGATTAATTTTGCCCACTCCGAGGTGTTCATGATCGGGGCGGTGATCGGCCTCGAGGTCTTCCGCTTCTGGGGCAACCCCGAAGCACCGGTGATCGCCAATCCATTCTTGCTGCTCTTGGCGGCCCTGATTTTTGCCGCGGCGGGTTCGGGCATCATGGCTGTTTTGGTCGAGCGCTTCGCTTACCGGCCCCTGCGCAAGCGGGGCAGCAAAAACATCCTGGTGCCCATGATCACGGCCATTGGGGTATCGTTTTTGCTGCAAGACCTGACCCGCATCTACGCCGCGCTACGCCACAACGAGTTCAACATGCAGTACCGCACCTACGATGCCTTGAACCAAACCTTTAATCTGCCCTTCCAAACCATCATCCAGGTCAAGGGCATCATCATCATCGTGGTCTCCATCCTGATGCTCATCGGGCTCACCTACCTGGTCAACCGCACCAAGCTGGGCAAGGCCATCCGGGCCGTCTCACAGGATATGCAAACGGCCTCCCTGATGGGTATCAACCCCGATGTGATCATCTCGCGCACCTTCTTGATTGGGGGTTCGCTGGGCGGGGTGGCAGGGGTTTTGTTTGGCCTGCTCTACACCAACGTAACCCCCTACTCCGGGGTGCTGCCAGGGCTCAAAGCCTTTACTTCGGCGGTGCTGGGGGGCATCGGTAACATCCCCGGTGCAATGGTCGGGGGGCTTATTCTGGGCCAGCTCGAGACCCTTTCGGGCACCTACCTGCCCTTCCTAACCAACGGCAACTTCGGCACCGAGTACAAAGATGTGTTTGCTTTCCTGACCCTGGTGCTGCTGCTGCTGTTCAGACCACAAGGCATCTTTGGTCAGAATGTGAGTGAGAAGGTATGAGCCCGTTCATGCTTCCTTTTACCGTGGTCTTCACGGCCCTCTCCGTACTTGGGGCCTTTCTAGCACCCCAAAATGGACTGACCAACCTGGCTATGCTGCTCTCGGTTGGACTGGTCAGCCTGGGCCGGCTGCCCACCGCCTGGCGCTCGGGCTTGCTGGCCGTGCTGGCCTTGGCCCTGACGCTCCTGCTGCGGCTCAACCCCAGCGATAAGCTGGCCTTTTATGGCCTGCTGGGGGTGCTGGTAGCAGCGTTTTTGCTGCCCAACCTGAGCACCCTGGTGCGCGTTGCGCTGGGGGCAGCCATCCTGTTCATTGCCGTGCCCATTGCCGGGCTTACCAACTCGTTCCTGTTCGAGCTGGGCATCCAGATCGGTATTTTTGCGGCCCTGGCTCTGGGCCTCAATGTGGTGGTCGGGCAGGCCGGGCTGTTAGACCTCGGTTTTGCGGCTTTCTTCGCCATTGGAGCCTACACCTGGGGCATCTTTGGCTCGCCACAGGCAGCCCAGTTCATCCCCGGTTACCCCTCGGAGGGCCTGCCGGGCAACTACCTCTACTTATTCATGGCCCTGGCGGTTATAACAGCGGCCATTACCGGGGTGCTTATCGGTTTACCAGCCCTGCGCTTGCGGGGCGACTATCTGGCTATTGTGACCCTGGGCCTGGGTGAGGTGGTACGGGTCTTCGCCAACAACCTCGACAAGCCCCTCAACATCACCAACGGCCCCCAGGGCATTACCCCGGTCAACCGACCGGAGGTGGGGCCGCTCACCGAGTTCCTGCGGGCCATTGGGGCCGAACGCCTGTACGGTCGGCCCATTGACGAACCCATCGCCTATGCGTTTTTCTTCTACCTGCTGGTGCTGGTGGTTATCGGCATTGTGGTGCTGGTCAACATCCGGCTGGCCAACTCCCGCTTTGGACGGGCCTGGGTAGCCATCCGCGAGGATGAAATTGCCGCCAAGGCCATGGGCATTCCGCTTCTGCCCACCAAGCTCTTGGCTTTCGCCACCGGCGCGGCCTTCTCCGGTGCGATGGGGGCCATTTTCGCCGCCAAGCAGACCTTCGTAAGCCCCGAGTCCTTTACCCTGCAAGCCTCCATTAATATTCTGGCCTTCGTGATTCTGGGCGGCATGGGCTCCATCGGTGGCGCGGTGGTGGGTGCGGCGGCGGTCACGGTGCTCAACATCGGCATCCTCAAGGACTTCTCCGACCTCCTGAACACCTGGCGCCAGACCGGGGTGACCATCCTGGGCTATAACATGGCCAACCTGCCTCCCCAGCTCAACCCCGCCAAGTACGAGCGCCTGGTCTTCGGATTGATTCTGATTCTGATGATGATCTTCAGGCCCGAGGGGCTTATACCCGAGCAAAGACACCGGGCCGAGCTACAGGAAGCCCGTCAGGAGGCCAAGGAAGGCGGTGGCAAATGAGCGAACTCGCCCTGGACGTACAAAACGCCACCAAAAAGTTTGGCGGCTTGGTGGCGGTCAACAACGTGAGCCTACAGGTACGCCCCAGAGAAATCTTCTCGGTGATTGGCCCCAACGGGGCCGGCAAGACCACCTTTTTCAACCTGTTGACCGGAATTTACAAGCCCGACACCGGCAAGGTGGTGTTCTTTGGCAAGGACATTACCGGCTACTCCCCGGATAGGGTGGCCCGCACCGGCATTGGTCGCACCTTCCAAAACATCCGGCTTTTCAAGGCCATGACCGTGCTGGAGAACGTGTTGGTGGGGCACCACAGCCTCACCCATCAGAGCTACCTGGACGTGCTGTTGCATACGCCGCGCTTTCACGCCTCGGAGCGGAAGGCGAAAGCGCGGGCCATGGAGCTGCTGGCCTACATGAACCTGGACAAGCGGGCCGAAGAGCTGGCCTCGGGGCTTTCGTATGGGGAGCAGCGCCGGCTCGAGATTGCCCGGGCCCTGGCCCTGGAGCCCAGGCTGTTGTTTCTGGACGAACCGGCAGCCGGCATGAACGAGCAGGAGACCGAAGACCTCAAGGTACGCGTACGCAAGCTGCGCGACGACCTGGGTCTGACCATTGTGCTGATCGAGCACGACATGGCCATGGTAATGAGCATCTCGGATCGGATTGCGGTGCTCGAGTACGGCTCCAAGATTGCCGAGGGGCTACCCGCTGAGATCCGGAGCAACCCTCGGGTTATCGAGGCCTATTTGGGCAAAGGCGCCGCCGGGCAGGCTGGAGGGGGTACCCATGCCTCTGCTTGAAGTCAAGGACATCCACACCTACTACGGCCATATCCACGCGCTTAAGGGCGTCTCGCTCACGGTTGAGGAGGGTGAGATCGTGACCCTGATTGGCGCCAACGGCGCGGGCAAAAGCACCACCCTGCGCACCATCAGCGGGATGAACAAGCCCCGCAAGGGCGAGGTGCTGTACCAGGGCAGCCCCATCCACAAGCTGCCCGCCGACAAAATCGTGGGGCTGGGCATTGGGCACGTGCCCGAAGGGCGGCGCATCTTCCCGCGCATGACGGTGGAGGAGAACCTGGATATGGGCGGCTTTCTCATCCGCGACCCCAAAGTGGTGCAGGAGCGCAAGGAGCAGGCTTTTACCCTCTTCCCCCGCCTGGCTGAGCGCCGCAACCAGAAGGGGGGCACGCTTTCGGGTGGCGAGCAGCAGATGCTGGCCATTGGCCGCGCCCTGATGCAAGACCCCAAGCTGCTGCTGATGGACGAGCCCTCGATGGGCCTGGCCCCGGTGCTGGTGGATTTTATCTTCGAGATCATCCAGAAGCTTAACCAGCAGGGCAAAACCATTCTGCTGGTAGAGCAGAACGCCCGGCTGGCCTTGCAGATTGCCCACCGGGGCTATGTGTTGCAGACCGGTCAGCTCACCATGAGCGGCCCGGCTAAGGAGCTGGCAGCCCGGCCCGAGATTCAGGAAGCCTACCTGGGTGGCCACTAGCCTTAGAGGAGCGACCTATGAAAACCAAGTATGCCCAGTCCGCCAGTCTGAGGGGCCTCGAGGTGCCCGGCGCGGTGCTGCGCCCTTTTGCCGGTGAGCATCTGATGCTGCTGCGGGCCGAGGGGAAAGCAGGCTCGCCCCTGGCCGCCCACGCCCACCCCCACGAGCAGATCACCCTGGTGGTCTCGGGGCGGCTGCGCATGCGGGTTGGGGAGGAGTGGCTCGAGCTCGGCGCAGGTGACCTGGTGCACGTTCCCTCCAACGTGGAGCACGAGGTGCTTTTCCTTGAGGACAGCGTGGTCTTTGACGCCTTTCACCCGGTGCGGCAGGATTTGCTCGAGCGGCTCGAGGCCCAAAAATAGTTCCATGCGGCAGGAGGTCACCACCTACTACCTGGAGATGCGCTCCCCCCATGAACTACGCCCCAAGCGCGTTGAGATGGAGGGGTTGCAGCTTATCAAAGCCGAAATTCCCAGCGCCGAGTTGCAGCACTTCCTCTACCGCAGCGTGGGCGGCGACTGGTACTGGTACGAAAAGGCCGACTGGACGTATCAGCAGTGGCTCGAGTACGCCCAGAACCCCCACCTGCATACCTGGGTGCTGTTTCTGAAAGGTACGCCGGCGGGTTACTTTCAGCTCGAGGTGCAGCCGGATAACCAGGTGCAGATCGTGTATTTCGGCCTACTGCCGCAGTTTAGCGGGATGGGGCTGGGGGGGCACCTCTTGACCTGTGCGCTCGAGGAGGCCTGGCGCCTGGGGGCGAAAAGGGTCTGGGTGCATACCTGCTCCCTGGATAGCCCAGCCGCCCTGGCTAACTACCAAGCCAGGGGTATGCGGCTCTACAGAACCGAGACCAAGCTAATGGAGATCCCCGACCAAACCCCTGGCCCCTGGCCCGGGGCTTATGGCTAGCTGGGCGACGGCTCGCCAAACCACTCATCCGCCTTGCGCCGGGCCTCTTCCTTGATCGCAGGGGTAATGTGGGCGGCTACCGTAGCGATGGCCGCCAGCAGAACGCTCAAATCGTCGGTAAAGCCCACCAGCGGGGCCAGATCGGCCACCAGATCGAAGGGCAGAAGGAAGTAAGCCAGCGCCCCCACAATGGTGCGCTTGGCCCAGGCCGGGGTCTCCGGGCGCTTTAGGGTGTAGTACAGCCAGAGCGCTTTTTCCACCACCTCGCGGCCTGCTTTGCGGGCGAACCAGCGCAGTTTGCGCCAGAAAGCGGCCTCGCTGTAGCGCTCAGTGGGTTGGATGGGCACGGCCTCGATCTGCTGTAGTTCTCCCATAAAACCCCTCCTCTAAATGGTAGCAACACCTCGACCGGATGGATGAGCCGGGCTTAAGAATGTAAGCCAAGCTGCAAGATCGGGCCCCCTCTTTTCCTTATGCTAACCTCGTCTTACAAGCAGCGTTTACCTGTAACTCGGATGCCAGAGCAGTTCCCTTTCTTTGGAACCTTGCTAAGTCCTGTGGGCCGATGTTGCAGGCAGCGACTGCAAAGGAGGAATGAACATGCGAATCCGGTTCTGGCTCACCTTAGGGTTGGCCCTCTTGTTATCCTGGGCTCTGGCCCAGACCCGCACCCTGATAATTGCCCAGGGCACTGACCCCACCTCGCTGGATGCCCCCCTGGCCACCGACTCGCCTTCGGGAACGGTGGTAAGCCATGTGGTGGAGACCCTGTTCGAGTACACCCCCGACGGCAAAATTGTGCCCCTGCTGGTCGAGCGCTATAGCTTTAGCAGCGACCGTAAAACGCTAACCCTGTTCCTTCGCAAAGGCATCAAATTCCACGACGGCACCGATTTCAACGCCGAAGCCGTAAAGTTCAACCTCGAGCGCCTGATCTCCCCCGAGCTGGCCTCCTCATTTGCCTTCCTGCTGCGCGGTCGGGTTAGCGCTTTCGAAGTGGTGGATAGTCACACCCTGCGCCTGCGCATGCCCGAACCCTTCGCTCCGGTACTGGCACACCTCTCCCACGGCTCCACCGGCATCCAAAGCCCGACTGCCATTCGGCGTTTGGGCGCAGGCTACCGCGACAACCCGGTGGGCACCGGCCCCTACAAGTTTGACCGCTGGCAGAAAGGGCAGTTTGTGGAGCTGGTACGCAACGAGGAGTACTGGGGCAAAAAACCGGCTATCGAGCGCCTGCGCTTCCTGGCTGTACCGGAGGCCACCACCCGGATAGCCCTGGTCGAGACCGGGCAGGCCCACGTGGCCGTACGGGTGCCACCCCAGGACGTGCAGCGCCTGAGCGCCCGCCCCGAGATCGAGGTGATCAACACCCCGAGCGTGCGCACCATCTTCTTCTACTTCAATCAGGCCAAAAAGCCCTTCGATGATGTGCGGGTGCGCAAAGCCATCAACCATGCCATCAACAAGGAAGAGATTGTGAAGTTTGTGCTGGGCGGCTTTGGCCGGGCCTCCGATGCCCCCATCAGCCCCGGTATCTTTGGATACACCAAGATTGGCAGCTACGAGTACAACCCCAACCTAGCACGGCAACTGCTGGCCCAGGCCGGCTACAATGCCCAAAACCCCCTGCGCTTTACCATACACAGCCCCAACGGACGTTACCTGCAAGACATACGCGTAGCTGAAGCGGTGCAGAGCCAGCTCCGGGCCGTGGGAGTACAGGCCCAGATCCAGACCCTCGAGTGGGGCGCCTACCTGGCCGCCAGTAACCAGCCGCGCGACCGCAACGAGTTCCAGATGGCTATGCTGGGCTGGGGCACGGTAACGGGCGACGCTGACTACGGCCTGTTTGGCCTCTTCCACTCCTCTCAACAAGCCCCCAACGGCTTTAACCGGGGTTTCTACTCCAACCCCCGCCTGGATCGCATCCTCGAGCAGGCCCGGGTTGCCACCAACCCTCAGGCCCGGCAACAGCTCTACAGAACAGCCATGCAGATCATCTACAACGATGCCCCCTGGGCCTTCCTGCACTCTGAACAGCAGGTCACGGCTATCCGTCGCGAGGTGCAGGGCTTTATCGTACACCCCATAGAGCGCCTTATTGCCACTCAGGCCAGCTTCCGGACTTCAAGCCAGCGCTGAAAGATATGTAAGCCTACCCCGCCACAAAGGGCTGTGGCGGGATTCTTCTTACAGGGCGAACAGCCCTTGGGTAGGATATCCAACAGCAAACAGCGCGCGCCAAACTAAGCGAGAATCGATTACATGACCACGTACGTTCTTCGCCGCCTACTCACGGTCATTCCCACTTTGTTGGGGGTTTTGCTGGCTGTGTTTTTGATGGTGAGGCTGGCTCCCGGCGACCCCGCCCAGCTCCTGGCTGGCGAGTTCGCTACCCCTGAGACCCTGGCCGACATCCGCCAACGCTTTGGCCTGGACCAGCCCTGGTACACCCAGCTTGGGCTTTACACCCTCAATGTGCTGCGCGGCGACCTAGGCGAGTCGGTGCGTACCCGCAAACCTGTGACCTACGAACTCAGCCAGTATTTCCCCAACACCCTCCGGCTCACCCTGGGGGCCATGCTGGTTGCACTCTTGATTGGCATACCGGCAGGCATCATCGCTGCCATCCGCCCCGGCACCATCTTCGATCTGCTCGCTATGCTGGGGGCCTTGATTGGGGTCTCGATGCCGGTCTTCTGGTTTGGCCTAATGGCGATTCTGATTTTCTCGGTGCAGCTTGGCTGGTTTCCTGTGGCCGGCACAGGCACTTTGCGCCACCTAATCCTCCCCGCCATCACCCTGGGCATCGGCACCGCTGCCATTCTGGCCCGCATGACCCGCAGCGCCATGCTGGAAGTGCTCTCGCAGGACTACATCCGCACGGCGCGGGCCAAAGGGGTGGCGGGTCGGGTGGTAATTTTCAAGCACGCCCTGCGCAACGCCCTGATTCCGGTGGTTACCATTGCTGGGTTGCAATTCGGCGGGCTTTTAGAAGGTGCTGTGATTACCGAAACGGTGTTTGCCTGGCCGGGCATTGGTCAGTTGCTGGTGGGTTCGATTCTGGCTCGAGACTACCCGGTTGTCCAGGGGGCTGTGCTCCTGATTGCGGTGGCCTTTATCCTGATTAACCTGATAGTAGACCTGCTGTACGGCGCCATTGACCCGAGGATCCGCTATGACTAAACCAGCGGCGAATACCTCCACCCCAACCAGACGCGAACCACCCCGCTGGCGGCGGCGCCTGCTTCGGAACCCTCTAGCCATCACGGGATTTGTTTTTATTGGTGTTTTCGTGCTAGTGGCAGCTTTCGCACCTTTTATCTCACCGTATAGCCCGGTTGAGCAAAACCTACGCGGCACCTATGTTCCCCCCATGCGTGTGGAGCTACGCGGCCCGGATGGTCAACCCGGCCTCTGGGTGCGCGAGGTCAGCCGTACCCCACTGGGCCAGCTCGAGGTGGGACAGGAACTGTATCCCATCCGATTCTTCGTGCGCGGTGAGCCCTGGGTTTGGTGGGGTGGCCTGCTGCGCAGTGACCTGCACCTGTTCGGGGTGGACGGCCCGGTTAAGTTTTATCTGCTGGGGGCCGACGAACAGGGCCGTGATATCCTGAGCCGGCTGGCCCATGGAGCCTGGATATCGCTCTCCATCGGGCTTATCGCAGTGACCATTGGTCTTCTGGTAGGGGTTCCGGTGGGGCTTTTTTCCGGCTACTTTGGCGGCACCTTCGACCTGATCACCCAGCGCATTGTAGAGGTGATGCTCTCCTTTCCCGGCATCCTGCTGGCCATCGTGCTGGTGGCCACCCTGGGCACCGGCCTGACCAACGTGATGATTGCAGTGGGTATCGCGGCCATTCCGGTATACGCCCGGCTGGTACGGGGCTCGGTGCTGGCCTTGCGCGACCGGGAGTTTGTGGAGGCCAGCCGCGCCCTGGGTAGTCGTGACCTGCGCATCATGCTCCGGCACATTCTGCCCAACGCCCTCTCCCCCATCATCGTGCAGTCGAGCCTACAGATGGCGGTAGCCATCTTGTTTGCCGCTGGACTGGGCTTTCTGGGCCTGGGGGCGCGTCCCCCCGAACCGGAATGGGGGCTGATGCTGGCCCGGGGGCGTGAATACCTAGCCACGGCCCCACACGTAGCAACCTTTCCAGGGCTGGCTATTATGTTCGTGGCCCTGGGCTTCAACCTGTTGGGCGATGCGCTGCGCGACGCCCTCGACCCCAGGGCCCTGCGGTAGTGGAGTCTCATCATCGGTCGGCCCAGCTTTTGAGGAAAGTTTTACTCAAGCCCAGCCCCTCATCCGAAGCCGCTAATATGGGGGTATGAAACCTTGGCTGGGTCTTATCCTGTTGGCCCTGGCCGGCTGCATCCCCGAGCCGGGTCAGCCAACCTACCGGGCCACCGAAATTCAGGTGCTGTTCCCCGAGAACACCGAGCGCTGGACGTATTTTTACGGCGAACCCCAGGTGGTGCAGCTCGACGGGCGTACGCTGGCCCTTACCAAAGACACCTCCAGCAGCCCCCTGGCCGTGCCAGAAGCACTCCTGGTAGACGGCGAGGCCCTCTATCGTGAGATTGGGCCGGCCCAGCCCCGTGTAGCCCAGACCAGCCGCACCTTTCCGGGTTTGCAGTTTGTGGTGCGGGCCAGCCGCAATGTGCAAAGCGCCTGGCTGTTTGATGGGGACTGGTCGAGGCTGGGAAACAGTTTCCTCAGCAGTAGCGCACAGGTTGTGGATAATCGGCCCGGCATGCCCCGTTTCGAAGAGCTGTCCGCGGCCGAGAACGCGGTGGTGCTACGGGAAATCCTGGCCCGCCGCGGGGGCCGCCCGGTGGTGCTGTACGAGGTTCAACCGGCCCTCGAGCCCAACCGCTACACCCCCGCCCCCAGCCAGAGCCGGGTGGCGGCCCTGGCCGTGCAGTACGGCCTCGAGACGGAGTTCACCCTTATGCCCCCCAACCCCAGTTCCAGCCCCCGCGTTCTGCGGCAAGGCAGCCAGTCGGCCTATACCGCCCCAGAGCCCACCGCATACCTGGCCAGCAGCGCTGAACAGCTCCTTAGCGTCTGGCGGCTGGCTGCTGGCAACCAGATTCCCCAACCCGCCACCCCATCGGTCGATTTCAGCCGGAGCCGGGTGGTGGCCTTCTTCTGGGGTCAGAAGCCCACCGGCGGCTATGGCGTGCAGTACGTGAGCAGCCAGCTTTCGGGCAGCACCCTGCGGGTCACCCTGCGCCTGGTGAGTCCCGCGCCGGGGGCCATCCTGACCCAGGCCCTGACCAGCCCCTTTGTGCTGCTCGAGGTTCCCGGACGCTTCACCAGGGTTGAGTTCGTAGACGTGAACGGACGGCTCCTGGCCAGCGCGGGGAGCTGAGCCCCAAGCGCTGGCGTGTCTCGTTACTCCCTCTCCCCTGCCCCTTTGCCCGGCTGCTCCCGACGCCCGCGGAAGACCATGCGGAAGGGAATCTCGCGCAAACCCAGGTCTTCGCCAATGCGGTTGCGTAAAAAGCCCTCGAAGGCCCGCGTGACAAACTCGGGGTGGTTGCAAAAGAAGACAAAGGTGGGGGGGGCCACCTCGGGCTGGGTGAGGAAGAAGAGCTTGAGGGGTTTGCCCTTGAAGTTGGGGAGCAGGGTCTGGGTGCTCCAGACCGAGAGCCAGCGGTTGAGCTCGGCGGTCTCGAAGCGCACCCGGGCCAGCTCATAGAGCCGGGCGGCCTCGGAAAGAAGCTTGTGCAGGTTCTGCTTGGTCACCGAGGAGACATACAGGAGGGGTAGGTGCTGCACGTGCGAGAGTTTGAGGGCCAGGTCGGCCCGTACCCGCCTGGCCTCTTCCTTGGTCTCGATCAGGTCCCATTTGGTGATGGTCAGGATGACCGGCTTACCGGCCTCGAGGGCCTCGTTGGCTAGCTTCAGCTCGTGGTCGCCCAGCTCCTTGGGGTCTATCACCAGCAGCACCACATCGGCGTCGCGGATGGCCTGGTGGGCCCGCACGATGGCCTGTTCCTCCACCCCAGTCTCGGGCCGCTTGCGGATGCCAGCGGTGTCGACCAGCAAAAACCGGCTACCCCCGTAGTCGAACTCGACATCGATGGAGTCGCGGGTGGTGCCGGGTATCTCCGAGACGATCACCCGTTCCTCGCCCAGGATGGCGTTGAGCAGGCTGGACTTGCCCGCATTGGGCCGGCCCACGATGGCCAGGCGAATCGGTACGACCTCGGGCTCGCTCTCCCCCTGGCGGATGGGCAGCAGGGCCCAGATGCGCTCCAGTAATTCATCGAAGCCCCGGCTGTGGGCCGCGCTGGTGGGGACGGGCTCGCCAAAACCCAGGGCATAGAAACTCCCCAGGTAGGCCTCGTGTTTAGGGTCGTCTATTTTTGTGGCTACCAGCAACACCGGCTTGCCCTGGCGGCGCAAAAAGTCGGCGACCTCGAGGTCGGCAGTAGCAATATCGCTGCGTCCATCCACCGCAAACAGCACCAGGTCGGCGTCCTGGATGGCGCGCTCCACTTTTTGCTTGATTTTCTTCTCCCACACATCCCCCGACCACAAACCGCCGGTGTCAATCAGCTTGAAGCGGCCCTGCTCACTTTCTACAACGCCCTCTTTGAGGTCGCGGGTCACTCCCGGTACATCGGCCACCACCGCGAACTGGCTCCCGGCCTTGGCGGCTTTCTCGGGGGCGGCACGCAGTCCCAAAAGCTTGTTGAACAGGCTCGACTTGCCCACGTTGGGGCGGCCTACAATCACCACTCTATACATAACTCAACTCGCCTTCGGCTCTAGCTGGCCCACGTTACGCAAGCCCACAAACAGCATTCTTGATGTTACCATGCGCGATATGAAGCCTAAAGCCTGCCTGGTGGTTGGAATGGGGCGGGGCCTCGGGCTCTCGGTGGCCCGGCGCTTTGGCCGCGAGGGGTACCGGCTGGGCCTGATCGCCCGCAGTGTGGCCAGCCTGGAGAACTACGCAGGGGCGCTGGAACTCGATGGTTGCACGGTTCAAACCTTTCCTGCCGACGTAGCCCGCACCTCCCAGCTCATCTCCGCCGTCCGTGAGGCCGAAAAAGCGCTTGGCCCCATCGAGGTATTGGTGTACAACGCCTACGCCGCCCAGGGCAGCCGGGCCTCGGAGCTGAGCCGGGAGGCCCTCGAGCAAACCCTCCAGGTCAACCTTTACGGGGCTTTGCTGGCAGCCCAGCTGGTCATCCCCGGCATGCTCTCGCGCCGCCAGGGCACCCTGCTCTTTACCGGGGGCGGCCTGGCCCTGAACCCCCAGCCCGACCAGGCCGCGCTCTCCATTGGCAAAGCCGCCCTGCGGGCCCTGGTGGGCGCCCTGAGCAAAGAGCTCTACCACGAAGGCATCCATGCCGCTACCGTGACCATCGCCGGCCCGATCCGGCGCAACACCCCCTTCGACCCCGACCTGATCGCCGAAAAGTTCTGGGAGCTGCACACCCAGCCTCCGGGCCGGTGGAAGACCGAGGTGGTCTACCAAGGATGAGGCCCACTTCATCAAAGCAAACTTCTTGTAGCGCCTCTCCGTAAAGCTCGCTCGGCTCTGGATTTAAACAGGGGATACCGTCTTAGAGAGCATGTTTGTATTACCCAGACTTATTCCTCTGCAGAGGGCTTATCTGGACGTGCACCACGAAGCAAAGCCAACACCGCGAGTGCAGCGTTCAGACTTAAAGCGAAAAATACTATGACCCATACTGCAACGGCTAAGCCTGAATTCCAGTTAATAACCATATCGCCGTTCACCGCAACGATGACCAGTGCAAAAAGTGATAACAGGATCCTGGTTAGATTTTTTTTCAAATGACGGTTCGATTTACTTTTCCCAAGCATATCTACCCTCCGCCGTGAAGCCTTCCTGTCCGTTTATTGAATTGCTGCTCTTGCTCGAACGACGCAAGAACTGAAGAAAAATCCCACCCAGCCACCCTGACAGAAACAAAATCATTGCGTAAAGTGGCAGAACCAGCAAAACCCCAGGTAGGCTAGCAACTCCCAGGCTATTGTAAAGTGCAGGGAACTGCACCACAACAGCCGCTGTTGCCCAGCCAACTGACCAGGCAAGCACCCAGAGGCTCATCTCGATGAGCGTATGGTGTTTCGTCCATGCTACTATACCGCTAAACACCGCCCCCACCAGTCCAACCGAAAAAATGGGTGGCCCACCCGACCCCATGGCTGTTCCCAGCGCGCTAAGTGAGCTTACAATAGCAATTAACCACGGAACCATGTTTATCCTCCAATTGCTGCACCAGCACGTAAATCGCGGGTAAACATCCGGCCAGAGTGCGCTGCCACTGAAACGTGCCCCAGCTCATGCCAAGCTGTAGTGAGAGTCAGTGCCAACCACAAAAGTAAAGCCTCCTGCCAGCTAAACTGTGTCAAATTTGGTAACGAAGGTATACCTTTGAAAAACCCTAAAACAGCCAAGGTTGCAAGCATCCAGAGAATACTTGCAAGTATTGGTTTTAGTACTCGACCTTCGATGGCTTTGGTAAATGCTTCTGAAGGCCGCCAGATGGGGAATTTAATGAAGCCCGATTTGATCCCGGCCCAGATAAGGGAAGGGATGCCATTACTCTTCTGCTGGGCCACAAGCTCAAGTAGCTGGTCGGCAAGAACCACTGCGTCGGCCTGTGCGAAGTGTTTGCTAAGCGCAGAGATGGTTGCTTCACGCTCCATCGGTGTCTGTTGGCTAACGAGCTCAACCAGAGCAGCGTACACCTTGCTACTAACACGAAAAAACTTCTCGCCCACACCTACAATGTTAGACTGGCAACTCCCTAGCACGGTTACCTCTCCCCAGTGTGGCCTGCTTGCGTTCATGATTTGTTCAGGGGTACTTTTTGTCACGGTTTTTCCCAAAGGGTGTGCCCTGGAGCGCAGGTTGTGTCGCTCAGGGCACACAAGAGTGTGGCTTAGAATCTACAAACCACCTTACCCAAATCAGGCACTGCAGTTATGTTTAGAGCATGAACCGCCGTGCTTACCC
>OGCI01000473.1_pt1 | contig 46656 bp, 48 predicted proteins | sample 1570021 | NCBI WGS metagenome assembly OGCI01 (sample SAMN06264664, study PRJEB24512) | hot springs metagenome | isolation source: Hot spring water | place: South Africa: Tshipise | collected 2015-06-21
GGCTACGCTGAAGCGCCGATTGTGCGGCACGTGAAGGTGCGGGGTGAGAAGAGCCCGTATGACGGGGATTGGGTCTACCGGGCTCTCCTTGCGCGTCAAATGCCAATGTCGCAAGGGACGTTCGCAACCCAATCACATGGCTTGTGGTTACCATGCCTGGCTCTCACGCAAAGTCAAGGCCAAGGAATTCGGCAAGACACGGTACCCAACCAAGCACGACCTGCTCAGCGACTACTTGCGAGCAGAACTTCGCCGGCCGCGCATCCCTACCTTCATGCCCGCATAAGCGAAAGTCCTACTAACTCACATCTCACCCTGGCGATGGGAAAAGGAGAGCGGTGTATGGAATTGCTTATGGGAAAATCTCTTCGGCTGGGAAAATCTCTTCGGCCCGGTTGTATTTGCGATGCAAGACCAAGTACCAGCCGCCGAGCAGGAGGGGATAAACAACCACAGTGATATAGTAACCGACGACCATGTTGAGCGGGTCGGTTGCGCCGAGGGCGAGTAGGTTGATCCAGCCGACCAGCAGGAAACCAGCGATCAGGTTAAAACGTTTGTGGAGTGCCACCTTGCGCCAGTGCGAGGTCAGACCCAGCATGGCCGCCGGTGCCAAAGCAGCGATTTCCACCGCCATCCAGAGCAGCGAGCGCCAGGGGGAAATGTATATCATGCTCAACTCTCTGTAGGAGTGGGGCGGCAACCATTCGAAAGCATTCATTTCACCTTCGAGAGGGAACAGAAGGTCTGTCAGAGTGGTATTTTCGTAGTACTTGATCAAGCCCTGCGCCAGCATGATGAGCGCCGCGCCGAGACAGAAATAGAGCCACTTTTCCCAGTGCGGCAGCCGGGCCTCGAGTTTTTCGATCAAGAGCGAGGATTTATTGCTCATGGCTTTCTCCTTCCTGCATGATCCGGCGGATGCGCTCCGCCACATTGGGATGCTGAAAAATCAGGATGTTGCGTTCGATGAAGCGGCGCAGCAACTCGCGCCCGGCCTCGGTCAAACGGTAGTACTTGCGCGGCGGGCCGAGGCTGGAGGTCTCGGCTTCGCTAACCACCAGCCCTATCCCCTCTAAGCGGTTGACAGCGCGATAGATGCTGTTATCGTCGGCGATGAGCGTTCCCTGGCTGGCGAGCGACACGGCGGCGCTCATTTTGTATGCGTAGTGCGGCTTCTCGTCCAACAGCAGGAGCAACCAGAAGGTGAGCAAGCCTTTCTTGTAGACGCTTTCCCAGTTTTCGAGCAGGTGATCGAGTTCGGGCATAGGATTCTCTTTTTGTATTATTCCTCATGTATAATACCAAAGTGATTATAGTAGTCGATCGCTAATTTGTCAAGGCGCGTGAGGGCGTAGAACCGGCCTGGAATACTCCTGCTGGTTCCGGAGCAAGGTTACCGTGACCAGCGTACCACAGCGCTTCACGGGAACGGCCTGAATCCAGGCGCCCCTCCCATGACTGATCACTAGAAGTCATCTTACAAATCTGTGAAATGATTATATTACGCTCACCACGATGATGGAGGTGAGCGATGGACCGGACAGACGCGCAGTGGGCCGTAGTAGAACCGCTTTTGCCCGAGGAGGAACGCACCCCACCGCGCAAGCGGGGACGCCCCCGGAAAGACCCGCGGCAGGTACGGAACGCCGTTCTCTGGATTTTGCGGACCGGCGCCCGTTGGAAAGACTTGCTAGAGCAATATCCGCCGTACCAGACCCGCCGCCGGTTCCAGCGTTGGGTCCGCAAGGGGGTGATGGAAACCATCTTGCAGGCGTTGGCCCGGGATCTCAAGGAACGCGGCGGTCTGGATGTCCAAGAGCGTTTCATCGACGGCGCCTTCGTGGCGGCAAAAAAGAGGGCGATGGGGTGAGAAAGACCAAGCGGGGCAGAGGTACGAAGCTTATGGCAGCGGCGGACCGCACCGGTCTTCCCATCGCCGTATGCGTCACAAGTGCTAGCCCGCGCATGAAGCGACCCTAGCTGAGCCTACCCTGGCGATGTGTTTTGCCCCGGAGCTACCCAAGAAGTGGATCGCAGACCGGACCTATGACAGCGACCCGCCGGATGCGCGCCTGGCGGAGCGGGGCATCGAGCGGATTGCGCCCCATCGGCCCAACCGACGCAAGCCTCGTACCCAGGATGGCTGCAAATTGCGGCGTTACAGGCGGCGCTGGAAGGTCGGGCGCCCGTTTGCCTGGTTGAGCAACTTCGACGGCTGGTGGTTCGCTACGAGCGTCATCTTGTGAACTACCTCGGCTTCGTGCAGCTTGGCTGCATCATCGTTTTGCTCAGACACTATTTACGAGATGACTCCTAATCTCGAGTGAAAACCCGATTTATGCCGCAATCGAAATAGGCAGGGGGTATTTTCTGCGCAGACTGTTGGGCCGGCTTTTGCTAAAGTTCTGTTTGCCATTTCTACAAAGAGGCAGTACAATCGGTTATGCATTCTATAGTTTTGAAGAAGAACTGAGGGGTCGCGAGACGCTGTCCGCATAGGGAGGAGTCTGGCGCTCCCTAAGTTCTGGGAGGTTATTTTGACGACGCTGCGCGATCCAAGCGAGGACGTTCGCGCCGTTCAAACCCTGGTCGAACGGTTAGACCTGCCGGTCAAAAACATCGCTCTGTTTGTACGTGCCTTTACCCATCGTTCCTATGTCAACGAGAACAGTTTGGCTGTAGAGGACAACGAGCGCCTGGAATTCCTGGGCGATGCGGTGTTGGATTTCGTGGTGGCCGATTGGGTCTACCATCACTTTCCCGAAATGGAGGAAGGTGAACTGACTCGTCTGCGCTCGACGCTGGTGCGGACCGACACCTTGGCGTCCTTTGCCCGCCGGTTGGATTTCGGTTCAGCACTGCGCTTGGGGCGGGGCGAATTGGCCTCCGGCGGACGCGATCGGGACAATATCCTGTGCGGCGCCTTCGAAGCCTTCGTTGGCGCCCTTTATCTGGAAAGCGGCCTTCAGACAGCGATCCAATTCTTACAGCCCCTGCTGGAAGAAGCCCAGGAGCGAATCCTCGCCCAGACCGATCTGGTTGATCCCAAATCGCGACTCCAGGAGTGGAGCCAGGGACAGAAATTGGGCGCTCCGATCTATGTGGTGATCGATAAGAGCGGCCCAGAACATGCGCGCATCTTTGAAGTGGAGGTGCGACTCAACGGCCAACCCCTCGGGCGGGGGCGCGGCTCTAGCAAAGCTATGGCCGAGCAAGAAGCCGCCCGTGCTGCCTTGCACGCTCTGGGCCTGGAATGACGTCAATTCTTTCGTTAAGGAACCGCCATGCCGCTGCGTATTAAGTCCCTTGAATTACACGGTTATAAGACCTTCGCCTCGCATACCGAGTTTCAATTTGCCGAGGGGATCACGGCTATCGTAGGACCGAACGGCTCGGGGAAATCCAACATCGCTGATGCCCTGCGGTGGGTGTTGGGCGAGCAGTCCTATAGCCTGTTGCGGGGCAAGAAGACCGAGGACATGATCTTTGCCGGCTCGGAGCAGCGGCCGCGGGCCGGCATGGCCTCGGTAACCGTGGTGTTCGACAACTCGACCAGTTGGCTACCAGTGGATTTTTCTGAGGTAGCGATCACCCGTCGCGCTTATCGTGATGGACGCAACGAATATCTAATCAACGATCAACAGGTCCGCTTGCGCGATATCAATGACCTTTTAGCAGCCTCGGGGTTGAGCGAGCGCACCTATACTATCATCGGCCAGGGATTGGTAGACGCTTCGCTGGCTCTGCGCGCCGACGAGCGAAGACGTCTCTTCGAAGAGGCAGCAGGGATTGGCCTGTATCGCAGCCGTCGTGAGGAGGCGCTGCGTCGTTTGGAAGCTACCCGACGCAACTTAGAACGCGTGCTCGACATCTTGGCCGAGTTGGAACCTCGTTTGAAATCGCTTGAACGACAGGCGCGTCGAGCGGCCGAGTATGCCCGCGCTCAGGCCGATCTCAAAGTGTTGTTGCGCGAATGGTACGGCTATCATTGGCATCGTGCTCAGGAGGAACTCAGCCAGGCCTATAGCACTCTGCGCGCCGAGGAGGCGCGGGTCCGCGAGGCCAGGCAGGCCTCTGGGCGCTTGCAAGAGGAAGCCGCTCAATTTCGCGCCCGAGCGACAGGGTTGCGCGCTCAACGCAATGCCCAGCTGCGCGAAGCTTCAGAATGTTATGCGAAGAAGGAAGCTATCGGCCGCCAATTGGCCGCTCTGGAGGAGCGCCTGCGCGCTCAGAAGGCCGCCCACCAATCGTTGCTAGCCGAACAGGAACGGCTGGCCGGCGAAGAAGCCATCGCCCAAGCTCGCCTGGCGGAAGCTGAGCAAGAGGTGCAACGTCGGCAAGGAGAGCAGCAAGAAGCGCAGGAACATCTAACCACTGTGCAGTCTGTCTTGGAAGAACGCCAGCAGCAACGCGCTGAGCTGGAGTCCCAACTCGAGCAGGCAGGCGCCCGCTGGCAGGAATATCAATCCAAGCGCGCAGAAGTTCAAGCACGCCTGGATGAACTCACCCAACGCATCCGCAGCCACACCGAGACCATTCAAACCACGCTAGAAACACTGCGCTCGCTGGAACGGGGTTTTGCACGTTCCGAGGAGCGCTGGAAGGAGAGTCACCTAGCTCGTCAGCGGACAGAAGCCGAGTTTGCCGCTATAGAGAAGCGCCTGGACCAGAGCCGGGCTACCGCGGAGCGTTTGGCCGCCGCCGTGCGCGAGCAGATGCGGGTGCGGGATGCTCATATGGCCGAGCAGGCTCGCCTGCAGGCGCAGCTGGAGGTCTTGGAGCAGGCCGAGTCGACCCTGGCCGGCTATGCCGAAGGCGTGCGAACACTGCTGGAAGCCGCGCGCCACACCCGCCTGGGGGTGCGCGGTGCTCTGAGCGCCGTGATGGAGGTGCCGGTTGAATTCGAGACGGCGGTCGCTGCGGCCCTGGGAGAGGCAATGGACGCGGTCTTGCTTCCTCGGCAAGCGTTGGAGGAAGCGCTGGGGTGGTTGGAGCAGCGAGAGGGGCGAGCAACCATGGTGGTGTTGGATCGCCCCTATCGGCAGCCGCATTTGGCGCCACTAGACGATCCGGAGTGCCTGGGGAACGCCGCCGACCTGGTTCGGGCGCCGGAGGAATTGGCCTGGGTGGTGGAAGTGTTGCTGGGCGATGCGCTGATCGTCTCCCATCGGGCGGCAGCGCAACGTCTGTTGAATCGCTTGCCCGATTCGGGGCGTCTGATCACGCTGAACGGCGAGGTCTTTCGCCCAAATGGGGTGGTGGTGGGAGGCAAACCGCCTCGTTCGGGGACCCTGGGCCGGCTGCGGCGCCGACGAGAGCTTCAACAAGCCCTGGAGGAGCTGCGCAGCCAATTGCTCCACCATGAGGCGGAACTGACCGCTTTGAATCGTCAATTGGAGGAGGCGCGGCAGCAACAAGCTCAAACCCAAGTCGAAGCGCACTCGACGCGTGCCTTTCTGGAAGCCGCGCGCCGAGCTGAGCAGGAAGCGGTGTTGGCCCTGGAAACAGCGCGAAGCCAGCTCGAGGTGACCCGCCAGCGCCTCGAAACGTCGAAGGACGAGATCGCTGCTGCCAAGAACGAACGAGAGCGCCTGGAGGCCATGCAGATCGAGATAGAAACCGGCCTCTCCAACGCTCACGAGCAAGTGCACACTCTAACCTCGCAGATCGCCGCCTTGACGTTCGATGAATTGCAGCAACAGGTGATGTATTGGGGGACGCAATTGGCGGTGGCCCAAAGCGCCTTGGTCGAAGCGCTCAATCGTCGTCAAGAGCGAGTCGCTGCGCTGGCGCAGGTGCAAGATCAACGCATCGAGGTGGCGAAACGCTTGGAGCAGAGCGATCACGCTTTGGTTGAGTTGGAGGCGCAGATCGCCGCACTGCGGGAGCAGGAGGCCGCTCTGGCGGGACGGATCGATTCATTGAATCGTTGGATCGAGCTGGCCGACAGGGAGTTGGAAGCTCTGGAGCAGGAAGAACAGGCCTATCAGGAGCGGGAGGGTGAGGCTCAGCGCCTGTTGGCCAACGCCGAGCGCTCGCTGACACAGGTACAGTTGGAGGTGACACGCCGACAGGAAGCCCTGGCATCGTTGCGCCAGCGTATTGAGGATGATTTTGGGTTGGTGCAGTTTGATTATGGCGAGCATGTCTTGGGACCAGTGCCCTTGCCGCTAGAAGGCATGGTCGAGCAACTGCCGGTTGTGACCACCCTGGCGCCCGATCTAGAGGAGCAGTTGAAGCTCGCCCGCCAGCAGTTGCGCCGTATGGGTGCGGTCAATCCAGAGGCTCAGCAAGAGTATGAAGCAGAAGTACAGCGCTTTGGCTTTCTCAAGGAACAGGTGACCGATTTGCAGAAAGCTGAGGCGGATTTGCGTCAGGTGATTGCCGAACTGGATAAGTTGACGCAGCGCGCTTTCTATGAGACGTTTGAACGGGTGGCAGCTGAGTTTCGGACGATCTTTGTACGTTTGTTTGGGGGCGGCTCGGCACGCTTGACCTTGACCGACCCCGAGAATCTGGTGGAAACGGGCATCGAGATCGAGGCGCGTTTACCAGGCCGGCGTGAGCAGGGGTTGGCGTTGCTTTCAGGCGGCGAGCGTTCCTTGACGGCAATTGCTTTGGTGTTCGCCCTGCTCAAGGTATCCCCAACACCGGTCTGCGTTTTGGATGAGGTGGATGCGATGCTGGACGAGGCGAATGTGGGACGTTTCCGCGACTTGCTCAAAGAGTTGAGTCGCGAGACGCAGTTTGTGATCATCACCCACAACCGCAATACGGTTGAGGTGGCCGACGTGATCTACGGGGTCACCATGGGGCGCGACTCAGCAAGTCGGGTGATCAGCCTGAAGCCAGATGAGATCACGGACAAAGTGATGGGACAAGGTGTTTAGGCCGTTGTTGCTGCGCTCTGGGCTAGGGCGATGGCTCCCAAGCTGCCTGACAGGTCGCCTAAGGTTGGGGGAACGATGTAGCGATCGACGTCCGTCAGAAAAGCGGGGTGATGGAGGTAGCCGTTAAGCAAAGTCTTCACTTTGTGCCGAATGAGCGGGAAGAGATGGGCCCGCCTCATCACGCCGCCACCCAGTACGATCTTCTCAGGCGCTAGGGTGAGGATGTAGTTGACCAGCGCATGGGCGATGTAGTCTGCTTCCACCTGCCAGAAGGGGTGGTCCTCAGGCAGGGATTCGCCGTTCTGACCAAAACGGGCTTGCAAGGCCGGGCCGCTGGCCAATCCCTCGAAGCAATCCCTGTGAAAGGGGCAGTGGCCAGGGAAGGGGTCACGTGAGGGATCGCGCGGCAGGCGGATGTGTCCCATCTCGAGGGGGACCAGACCGACAAACGGTTTGCCGTTTAGGATCACGCCGCCTCCGATGCCGGTGCCGACGGTCAGGTAAAGCAAGGGGTTGCAGCCTTGACCTGCCCCCCAGGTCCATTCGCCCAAGGCAGCGCCGCTCACGTCCATGGTGATCACGGTGCGCACGCCTAGGGCACGTTGCAGGGTTCCGAGCACGTCGGTATGATCCCAGTGCGGTTTGGGGGTGGTGATGATATGGCCGTAGGTTGGGGAAGCGGGGTTCAGGTCGAGCGGTCCGAAGCAGGCGATTCCCAGATCGGCGAGTTGGCCGGCCTCCACAAAGGGCCTAAAGAAGGCAATGGTTCGCTCGAGGGTTTCGGCCGGGGTTGTAGTGGGGATGCGTGTTTGGGCGACGATGTGCTCTGGCCCTTTGGCAACTAGGCAGATGAATTTGGTTCCCCCGGCTTCGATCCCACCAGCCAGGCGGCTTACTGGACGCGGATCAGAATCTTGCCTTGCTGCCATAGTTCCTCTAGGCGATAGTAATCTCGTTGATCGGGGGAGAACAGGTGGACGACGACATCTCCGAAGTCAAGCACGACCCAGCCCTCTCGCGCTTCGCCCTCAACACGGCCGCGCTTGCGGTGTTTTTTGCGAATGGTTTCGAGGACTGATTCGGCTAGGGCGTCTAGCATGCGATCGCTGGTGCCGGTGCACAGCACGAAGTAGTCGGTGAATGAAGCCAAGCCTTTGATGTCAAGCAGTAGGATGTCTTCACCCTTTTTCTCTTCCAGGGCGGTAACTATCGATCGGGCAAGTTCAAGCGCGCTCAGAGAATCACCTCCTGGTATCAGTGGTTTGGGTGATCAGGGCTGGATCAGGGACATGGTTGGGAACAGACCATGGAGACGAAGGGGTTAGGGAGTGGGACTACCTAGTGGGGTGGAGAACAGGCGAGTGTATTCTGCACCGCTGGGTTTGAGGTCGCTCTTGAAGAGGTGGATGGCGGTCACGTTAGTCGTTCCTAGGCGGCCGATAGTGGTTTTTTCGAGGGCGGTGCGGATTTTTTGCTGGTCAGCGATCGAGATGGGTTGGCGGATGCGGCTGATGGTCAGGTGAGGGGAGAAGGGACGGGCGTCGGCTTCGTAGCCAAGGCGCACGGCGGCGGCTTCGATGCCGCGCTGGAGGGAGGTCAGGGCCGGCGAGGGGTGGATGCCGATCCAAATCACGCGCGCTTGTCGCGCGTTTGGGAAGGCTCCTAAACCACCGATCTCGATCGAGAAGGGCGGATGCGCTTGAGCTTCGGTGCTCAGCATGTCGCACAGCAGGGCGACATTGCTCGAGGAGATCTCGCCGATAAATTTCAAGGTCAGGTGGACGTTCTCGATGGGAACCCAGCGGACCAACTCCTGGCCTAGGGTGAGACGCAGAGAGACAGTTTGGTCGTAGATGGCTTGTCGGATTGAAAGGGGAATTTCAACAGCAATGAAGACGCGCAGTAGAGGCATGTTCAGCCTGGTTTGATGAAACGTTCAACCGCTTGTTTGAGTTCGAGGTAGCCCACCGGCTTAGTGAGGTAGAGAGAGGCCCCAGCTTCTATGCCAGCGCGGATGTCGCCGGGCAGGCTCTTGGCCGAGACGATGATGACCGGCATGTTTTTAAGCTCTGGCTCGCGGCGTATGAAGCGCAGCACCTCTAGCCCAGACACGTCGGGCATCATCAGGTCGAGGATGACCAGGTCGGGTTTTTCTTGGCGGAGGGTCTGGATGGCGACGGCGCTGTTGAAGGTCTTGATGACGCGAAAGCCGTTGACGCGCATCATCTCCGCAAAGAGTTCGGCCGCATCGGGTTCGTCTTCGACGATTAAGACAGTTTTCTGTTCGTCGGACATGGTGCTATCAAACATAGCATAAGATAAAGGAAATGGCAAGGGCGTTTTGAAGCCTTTGTCACAGGGGATGTGGTTTCGGGAAGCACAGAGCCGGCCCGCCGGGGCCGACCCTGAGGGCTGGCTGTTTGGGTGGCTCTCGACTAGAGTCTGTCATTCTTGTTGCCCTCGGATTCCTGGATTTTAATCAGCACGTCTAGCAAGGCCTCGTACTCGTCACAGCACTTGGAACAGGTTTCTAGGTGCCGATGGACGAATGGCAATAGGCGCGCAGCATCTTCTGTGCGAATTTCGATCTCAGCATATTGGTCGAGAACATCGAAAACCCGTTCGCAATCTAGCTCGGGGGATTCGAGGAAGCGAATCAAGTCGAGGAGAGAGGAGTCAGACAATTCCATATCGGCATTTTGGGGAGGTGGGTGTTTTCGCTTTCGAGGTGGAAACCAATCTTTTAATTTCATACTCATTTTCTCTTCTGTTGACGTGAGCCAAGGGGAATTTCTTACCCTGTTTCGAAAGCGGTCAGGATTTCCTGTGCCGATAGGCCCTCGCGCGCCAGGCGATGCTTCAAGCGAACGCGAGCGTCGTGGAGCAGTTTATAGAGGGCGTTGCGATTGGTGTTCAGCCGACGCGCCACTTCCTCAATGGGAATGCCTTGTACGCCCAAATAGATCAACGCTTGGCGTTGGCGCTCAGTTAGTTCTTCTGTGATGACGCGACGGATGCGCTGAAGCATATCAGCGCGCTCCAGCGAGATCTCAGGCCCAGCACCCGAGTCTTCTAGCAACGATTCGGGAACGGGGGTCTCTTCGTTGTCTACCAGCTCATCGAGCGAGGAATCGCGCCAGCGTTTTCGGCGCAGCTCAGAAAGGGCGATACGGATAGCGATCTTGTGGACCCAGGTGGTGAATTGGCTACGCCCTTGGAAGGAGTCTAGGCGTTCTAGGATGCGCAGCAGGGCCTCCTGGATCACCTCTTCGACCAGGAATTCAAATTGCGGGTCGGCGGGGGAGATCCAACGTGAGAGGGCGTAGGGTAGCCCTTTGGCAAGGATAGCGCGCAAATCTTCCAAGGCGGCATCGCGTGCCAGACCCTGACTTTTCAGCGCCTGCAGCCATTCTTGGTTGGTTCGAGTGGACATTGGGATGATTATAACCGAGACTGGAAGAAAGAAAACAGGTCACCGGGCGATGACCTGGTGTAGTGGGCGCGGAGGGACTCGAACCCCCGACCTCATCAATGTGAGTGATGCGCTCTAACCAGCTGAGCTACGCGCCCGGCAGATTACATTATAGCCCAGGCTGTGAGGTTTGACAAGGCAGGCGATGAAATTTGTTTTACGCAAGGCAAAAAATTGTCTTCGGCTAGAGTATAATTGCTTCGTCCTGATCTTGGAAATCTTGTGTATAAGGCATGATATGGCGAGTGCAGTTTCCCCATCCTCGGCCGAATACTGGCAGAATCTCACGATCACACCGGCAGATATTGAGTTCCTGCAAACCTATCTGTTTGAACAAGAAACTCCTCTTACGTCGACAGAATTAGCGTCCACTTTGGTGAAGGAGCGTATCCGCCTGGAACGCGAGGAGGCCAAGAAACGAGATAAGGCCAAGCTCTATCGTCCTAAAGATGTTTATCAAGTGGGTGATCTCTTGAAGTTTCCGATCTTTCGCGCAACCGGGCGGGTAGTGGCTGTGCGCCCTGGCGTAAACCCCGATCTAGGGCCGTTTGAGGTGATCACGGTGGAGATGGAAGATGGCCAACAACGCCAGTTTGCGGCGGCGTTGGAGAATCACAAATTAAATTTTGTGGAGGTCGTGGAGGAAAGCGACACTCAGCTTGATACGGAGAAGATAATTCAGAGCTTTGGTGCTGAGCTGGCCCAGAAGATCGAGGTGGCGTTCTCGGCCGACCCATCGTTGGTGCGCATCGCTAGTCGTTGGTTCCCACGCTCGCTGTTGCTGGATATTCATACCGGTTATCTCAACCTGGCTGAGGCGATCTTGGATATGGCCGGCGGTGAGCCGTTGCCAACTTCGGCCCTGATGAAGGATCTCGAGTTGCCGGCTGGGGTCAACCCCAAGCTGGTGGAGTTTTCGCTCAACCATGTGCTGCAAGAGGATGAGCGGTTTGACGAAGTGGGGCCGGCCGGCGTGGTGTTGTGGTGTTTGCGTCGTCTGGAGCCGGAGCCGGTACGCCAGATCCCAACGTTATTGTCTTACTCGCCTATTCCCTACGATCGCTCGGTGTTGAGCGCACAGATGCTGGCCTTGGAAAGCCAGGTAGATGATGAGTTAAGCGAGGCGGCAGTAGCTCCTGCCATAGACGAGGTGGTCATCAGCTTGCTCTATCCGCACTGGCGCTGCGGCACGTTGCCGGTCTCAGCGCGGGCCCGCGCCTTGTTCCCCACAGCCTATGAGTCGCCGCGGGTGCGTTTTACGTTGGTAGATGAGAAAACCGGCAAGAAAATGCCCGGCTGGGTGGTCCGCCAGCATGGATATGTGTATGGATTGACGGAATGGTATCAGGCGTATAATGTGATGCCTGGGGCGTTGATCCGCGTTCGGAAGGGCAAGGAGGCCGGGGAGGTTCGTATTGAAGCGTTGACCCGCCGTCCGATGCGCGATTGGGTGCGGACGGTGATCGTCGGGACGGACGGCGGGATCGTCCTTGCGTTGTTGAAACAACAGATTTCGGTGGAGTTAAACGATCGCATGTCCTTGGCCATTCTCGATCCGGCTGCAGTAGACATGGCCCGCGAACAGACGGTTAAGGCTCAATTGCCTTTTGATGTGCTGGTCAAGAGGATGATGCGTGAGTTAGCCAAGCTTAGCCCGCAGGGGCATGTCCATGTTCAGGAACTATATGCAGCGGTGAATATCCTTCGCCGAACGCCACTGGCGCCGTTGATGGCTCTCCTGGCGACCCACGCTGAGTTTGTCCACGTTGGCGATCTCTATTACCGCCTGGAGGAGTAAGCGATGAAGGATGCGAATGTTTTCACGCCGGTGCGACGTACCCTTCCCAAGCCTACTGTTCAAACGCCCTTCCACATTGATTTCGATTGGTGGAAGGAGAATGAGCGCGATTGGCAGGTTTATCTGCGCTCCTTGCTGTGTTCCGTGCATCAGGAGACGTTGGCAACCCTTGAGGAAGGACAGATGATCGACTGGGTGGACGAGGAAACTGCTGAGGTGCATCAGGTAGACGGTTTGCAGCACGTCTTGATGACCCACTGTTCGCGGCAACCCGAGTTTCTCACTCAACATACTACCCTGGTCGAGGCTGTGTTTCGCTTGTTTTTGGTGAACGGCAATCGCCCAATGAGCGCTGAGGAGCTCTCTGTGCGGCTGGGCCGGCCGGCCCAAACCATCCTTGCTACCTTGGCCGGCCCGCGCATTTACAAGGGGTTACGCCCGCTTGGATAAGGGTGCCTGTTTTTGCCCCCGTAGCTCAATGGATAGAGCAACTGCCTTCTAAGCAGGAGGTTGAAGGTTCGAATCCTTCCGGGGGTGCTGAACGGCGCAAGCCGAGGGTAAGGTTTTCTCATTTCACAAAGTCGCAAAAGAAAAGGAGTGTTGGTAGATGGCTACGGAACGTGTTGGTGTCATTAAAGTTGGTGGTCAAGATGCAACTATCGTTGGCGACGATGTACAAGTAGATCAACTTGCACCGGATTTCGTCGCTCACGCTCTAGACTGGTCATTGGTGCGTGGCCTGGCCGATACGCAGGGAAAGGTGCGCATTATCGCCTCGGTGCCCTCCCTAGATACCGATGTGTGTTCGCGCGAAACGCGGCGCTTTAACGAAGAAGCTGCCAAGCTGGATAAAGACATCGTGATTCTGACCATCAGCACTGATCTGCCGTATGCTCAAAAGCGCTGGTGTGGCGCCAACGGCGTGGATCAGGTAATGGTGCTATCCGATCACATGAATACCGAGTTCGGGGAGAAATATGGAGTGCTCATCAAGGAGCGCCGTATTCTGCGCCGGGCGGTGTTTGTCGTGGATCGGAACGATCGTATCGTCTATGCCGATTACATGGCCAACTTGGGTGATGAACCAAATTACGAAGAAGTGATCGCTGCCGCAAAGAAGGTGTTGGAGAGTTGAGCAGCATGGATTGGGTTGTGCAAGATCGCCTTGCACCCGAACAGGAGGAGCTATGACTTCGTTTACCCGAAAGACTGAGCTCATTATCTCTGAGCGACGGCGTGATCTTGCCAACGTGTTGGCCTGGACAGCGCGCTCAAGCGTCTGGAGCCCGCCCACCGACGTGTACGAGACCGAGGAGGCATATGTGGTGCGTGTAGAAGTGGCTGGGATGCGCAATGCTGAGTTTGAGATCATGCTGGAGAATGGTATCCTGCATATCACAGGAGTCCGTCCAGATGTGGCGGAGCGGCGCGCTTACCACCAGATGGAAATTCGCTTTGGACGCTTCTCTACCTCTATAGGGTTGCCAGAGACCATTCAGGTAGAGGCAGCGCGTGCAGAATATGACGACGGTTTTCTAACCGTGATTTTGCCCAAACACAAACCGATCATGGTGGAAATTAAAAAATAATGTGTGCTTCACGTTGGTTCTCTGCCCTAGATGAGTTCATAGAGATGTGGGAGAACGATTGGACGGAAGCTGACTTCCTGCTTCTGTCCATTTTCTCCCACGCTAAGAAGAAAGAAGAAGGCGAGGGACAAGAGAAAGCTCAGGAGGACAAGCCGGCCTTTCCAGAAGTCTTGCCGATCCTGCCTTTGCGGGGAGTGGTTGTCTATCCGCTCACAGCCGTCCCGCTGACGGTAGGGCAATCCCGTTCGATTCGCTTGGTGGACGATGTCACGGCTAGCGATCTGAAATTGGTCGGGTTGGTTGCCGCTAAAGATCCCGAATTGGAGCTGCCTGGTCCAGCTGATCTGTATACCGTAGGCACCATCGCTGCCGTGCATCGCTTGCTGCGGGCCCCGGATGGGACGATCCGCTTGTTGGTGCAAGGGCTGGAACGCTTTCGGTTAGGAGAGTTTGTTCAACTTGAGCCCTACCTCAAGGCGCGCATCCAACCGGCGCCAGATACCGTGGAAGCCGGCCTGGAAATCGAAGCTCTAGCCCGCAACGCTCGCGAACAGTTCCAGCGGATCGTGAGCATGATCCCCTCCTTTCCAGAAGAATTGGCACAATCTATCTTGGCGATTGAGGATCCTCTCCAAACCGTTTACACCATCGCCAATTTCCAGCGGATTGATCTGAAGGATGCGCAAGAACTGTTGGAGATCGATTCGGCGTCTGAGAAATTGCGAAAGCTGATCACCTTGCTGGTGCGCGAGGCAGAGGTCCTGACGATCGGTCAGAAGATCCAGAATGAGGCACGCGGGGAGATCGAGAAATTGCAACGCGATTTCTTCCTGCGCGAGCAGCTCAAGGCCATCCAGCGCGAACTGGGGGAGCGGGATGAGCATGCCGTGGAAGTCGAAGAGTTTCGCAAGAAGATCGAAGCCGCCAAAATGCCCGAAGAGGCGGAGAAGATGGCCCGTCGAGAGTTGGAGCGTCTGGAGCGCCTGCCCTCCGCCTCGGCAGAGTATGGCGTCATTCGTACCTATCTGGACTGGCTGGTCTCGCTACCCTGGTCGGTACAGACCACCGATAATCTGGATATTCAGCATGCCCGCCAAGTGCTCAATCAGGATCATCACGGTCTAGAGGACGTCAAGGAACGCATCCTGGAATTCTTGGCGATTCGCAAATTGCGCTTGGAACGGAAGGAGGTGCTAGCTCAGCAGGAGGCTAGGGATTTTATTCGCCGCGAGCGCGAGGGGGTGATCTTGTGTTTCGTCGGTCCGCCTGGCGTGGGCAAAACTTCGCTGGGGCAATCGATCGCTCGCGCCATGGGCCGCAAGTTCACCCGTATGTCGTTGGGAGGACTGCGCGATGAGGCCGAGATCCGCGGCCATCGCCGTACATACATCGGCGCCATGCCTGGTCGGATCATCCAAGCCATGCGCCGCGTGGAGAGCCGCAATCCGGTGTTTATGCTGGACGAGATCGATAAGCTGGTGTTCGACTTCCACGGCGATCCAGCCTCGGCATTACTCGAAGTGTTGGACCCTGAGCAGAATTTTGAGTTCCGTGACAATTATCTGGAAGTGCCGTTTGATCTCTCGCCGGTGATGTTTATCACCACGGCCAATTCGTTGGAGAACATCCCAATGCCGTTGTTGGATCGCATGGAGGTGATCCACATTTCCGGATATACCGAGCGCGAGAAGATCGCTATCGCCCAGGGTTATTTGATCCCGCGGCAGTTGCGCGAGAACGGTTTACGCCCCAAAGAAGTTGTCTTCACGGAGAGGGCCCTGGAGAAGATCATCCGCCAATACACGCGCGAGGCAGGGGTGCGCAATCTGGAGCGCAAGATCGGTGCGATCTGCCGCAAAGTGGGCACGCAGATCGCTGAAGGGAAGACGGCTAAAGTTCGGGTGACCCTGAAGGTCGTGGAAGAATTTCTCGATCACCCAATCTACTTGAGCGAGCAAGAACTCAGTTATCGCACGTCGATCCCTGGCGTTGTTCCAGCATTGGCTTGGACGTACTTCGGCGGCGACATTTTATACATTGAAGCCACCAGTATGCCGGGGAGCAAGGGCTTTCAGACCACTGGCTCATTGGGCACGGTGATGCAGGAGTCGGCTCGAGCTGCTCTCTCTTATGTGCGTTCCCGTTCCCAGTCGCTGGGTTTGCCGCCGGATTTCTTCGATAAGCACGACATCCATTTGCACGTCCCGGCTGGCGCTACTCATAAAGATGGCCCTTCAGCCGGCATAGCCATGGCAACCGCTTTGGTTTCGCTGATCTCAGGGCGTAAGGTGCGGCCTCAAGTTGGCATGACCGGCGAGATCACTCTGCGGGGACAGGTGTTGCCCGTCGGTGGAATCAAAGAGAAGGTGCTGGCAGCACATCGCCATGGCTTGCAAACAGTGATCTTGCCCAAGGCCAATAAGCAGGACCTGGAAGACGTGCCGAAGGAGATCAAGAAGCAAATGAAATTTGCCTTTGTCGAGACGGTGGATGACGTTCTCAAAGCTGCTCTTGAACCTGCTCAGAAGGCTGCGGCGAAGGCGAAGAAAGCTCCTGCTGCAAAATCATCTCCGGCTTCCGATAAAACGCAAAAGCAAGCGCCAAAGTCAGAAGAATCGGACGAAGAGCTTGAGCGGGTTGGCCAAATTGCCGCCGGCAAATGATAGACATCCTCGTGATGGATAACCTGGCTATGGCAAAAGTCCTGATTGCTGAAGACGATGCTACTATGGTGGGTCTGCTGAAGATCCTCTTGAAGATGGAAGGCTATCAGGTGGTCGCTCTGGATGCCAATGCAGATGTGGTCCAAGGCGTTCTCGAGAGCCGGCCCGATGTGGTGTTGATGGATGTCCATCTCTCCCATCGCAACGGAATCGAAGAGTTACAGCGGTTGCGTCAGGTCCCCGGCGGGCAACAGGTCAAGGTGATCATGATCTCCGGCTTGGATTTCAAAGAGCTCAGCTTAGCCAACGGGGCTGACGCCTTTTTACAAAAGCCGTTCATGCCGGATGAGCTGCTTCACATTCTGCACAGCATGAGTTGAAGCCAGGCGATGAGCTTGCGCATTGGGATTTTGACGGTTTCCGATCGCTCCTTTCGTGGGGAACGCCCGGACCAAAGCGGGCCGGCCTTGGCGGATTTTGCTCGCACTCGAGGGTGGAATGTGGTTGAATTGGGCCTTGTCCCTGACGAACTCGATCACATCGTTTCCCTCCTGACCCAGTGGTGTGCGCGCGACCACCTAGACGTGATCCTCACCACTGGCGGAACCGGCTTCGCCCCGCGCGATGTCACTCCTGAAGCAACGCGCCGGGTTATCGAACGCGAGGCGCCCGGCGTAGCTGAGTTGATCCGTCTCGAATCGCTGAAGATCACGCCTCACGCTGCTCTCTCACGCGGCGTGGCTGGCATTTGCCAAAGGACGATCATTATCAACCTACCCGGCAGCCCAAAGGGGGCAGTAGACGGATTGCGCATTGTAGCCGATGTGTTACCGCATGCCGTCCAACTGCTGCGTGAAGCGCCGGATGCGGAACAAGGCCATCACGCAAAACAGGGCTAACCCTGGATACGTGTACTCTGCCTGGGTCTGTCGCTTTTCGCTTTCTCCATTTCTTGGGTATAATCCATTTTAAACCTTTGTCCTTTCTCGGCTTGTCGACCCGACGTGAGCCCTGAAAGGCATGCTTGAGGATGGTCTATGATCGATGTGAATGATCTTCGCAAAGGTGTAACATTCGAGCTCGATGGTGCGATTTACCGAGTGCTGGAATATAGCCATCACAAACCCGGCCGCGGCAACGCCACTATTCGCGTCAAGGCGCGCAACTTGTTGACCGGCGCCACGATTGAACGCACCTTCACGTCTGGTCAGAGTGTACAAGATGTGCGCCTCGACTTTCATAACGTCTCGTTCTTGTACTCCGACGGGGAGTTCTATCATTTCATGGACAATGAGACCTTCGACCAGCCGGCCCTGCCCAAAGAGATGCTGGGCGACGCTGCCCTTTTCCTGAAGGAAGGTCTGGAAGTGAAATTGACCTTCTATAACGGCAAGCCAATTGACATCGAGCTTCCTACCTCGGTGGACATGAAAGTGGTGGAGGCCGAAGTGGCGGTTCGGGGCGACACCGCTACGGGTGTGACCAAGAAGGTCAAGACCGAAACGGGTTTGGTGGTCCAGTGTCCGGCTTTCGTCAACGTAGGCGATACCATTCGGGTCGATACGCGCACAGGCGAATATATCACCCGAGTGTAGCTTTGGTCTACTCTGGCAGCGAGAGGGGTCTGGACTTGACCGAAGCGGTATAGCAGCATGCGAACCCCGTTTGGCACAGAATGCGAATATTTCTATGGCGACTATATGCGAGGTCGTCGCCGCGAAGAGTGTCGGCTGCTCGATGCAGCGGGCTTACCCTGGGAGTCTGCCCTTTGTCGGGATTGCCCGGTGCCGGCCATTCGTCGAGCGAACGTCTGTGAATTCATGCGCTTACGGCCACGGGTGGGCCGTTCGCTTTTGACTCTCTTTCGCAAACGGGTGCAGGTAGAAGCCTACTGTGAGAAGAGCCAGAGCATGGTGGCCGATCCTCACATCGGCTGTGGCCAATGTCACCCTTTGCCGCCGGTATTTGAGCTGCGCAAGTAGCGTTTCTGCTCTCCTGCATTCCGAGAATCATCGCCGGCCCAAGACTAGGGCCGGCTTTTTTGGCGACTTTCAGTCGGATCCTCAGCGGCTGGTTAGGAGGCTTTGCCGGCTAGGGCGGCGTTGATCAGAGCGATCTGTTGGGAGGAGAGCGGCTTTTCCTTGGCGGTTTTGCGTAGAAACTCTTTTAGTTTCTTGGCCGGCAGCGTTGGAAAGGGGGCATCGTCGGCCTGAATCTGAGCGGTCTCTTCCAGAAAGACCAGAGCCGCTTGAATGGGAGGAAGTTCGGCCTCTGTGGGAAGGCGCTCCTTGAGAAATTTTGTCAGAGCCTCTGCCTGAGCGCTGATCTCCAGATCGGGCTGGCCCAGCGTCTCCTGACCCAGGAAACGCATGTATTTGCTGGCCCAGGAGCCGCCGCTCAATCGCCAGCGATTCTTACGATAGGTGACGACGCCACGCACGAAGTAGGGCAACAGCAGCCAAAGGCCGGCGGAGCCGACCAAGAGATGGGGAACCGGTGTCGTGTAGTGATATAGGGTGTAGTCTCCCGGTAGGCCTTTGAGGGCTTTCTCCAGCAAGAGATCGGGGCGACGTCCCCAACGGGTAGCAAAGTAGACGCTCACCTGGGAGATGATCATGCTGACCAACAGGGTCCCGAGCAGCAGCCAGGTGGTGGTTTCAGTTATCGTCTCGGCCCGACCCATGGCCTGGAACAGATAGATGGTTACCCCGATGATGATCAACAACCCCACTAGGGAGGAATAGCGTCCAATTTTAGCGTTGCGTGTGATCAGCTTCTCATTTTTGACGATCTTCATAATGCCTCGACGAAGTTATTTCTTCAAGCTGTCCTCGATGGCCGATTTGATGGCGTCCAGCACTTTGGCTTCCACTGCTTCTTTGGCCACTCGAACGGCGTTCTTGATAGCAATGGCATCGGAGCGACCATGGCCGATGAACACCAACCCATTGACGCCGAGCAGCGGCGCTGCCCCATGCTCGCTGGGATCAAGCAGTTTTTTGACTTGCCCCATGGCCGGCTTGATCAGCAGTCCCCCGATCAGGGCCGGCAACCCGCCGGCCTTAATGGCATTGCGAATTTTATCAACGATGAGCTTAGCCACTGCCTCAGCGGTCTTGAGCATCACATTCCCCACAAAGCCATCGGTCACGGCCACATCCACCTTGCCGCCGATCACCTCCTTGCCCTCAACATTGCCGTAGAAATTGAGCAATGGGGAGGCTTTGAAGAGCGGCGTGGCGTCGCGCACCAATTGATTGCCTTTTCCTTCTTCTTCGCCGTTGGAGATCAACCCCACTTTTGGGCGCTGCACGCCGCGCACTTTTTCGGCGTAGATGCTGCCCATGATGGCAAATTGCAACAGGTGGAGGGGATCACAATCGGGGTTGGCGCCGACGTCGAGCACCACACAGGAGCCAGTAGCGGTGGGGAAGATTGGCGCCAGGGCCGGCCGTTCCACGCCACGAATGCGACCGAGGCGGAAGAGAGCAGTCACCATGGCCGCGCCAGTATTGCCGGCGGTGACAAAGGCATCGGCTTGGCCGTGCTTGACCAAGTCAATCCCCACAGCCATGGAGTTCTTCGCGTCTTTGTGGCGGGCTTTGAAGGCCAGTTCTTCGCCCTTGTCTTCCATAGTCAGGACATCCGGAGCGTGGACCAGACGAATCGGCAGATTGCTAGGGCGCTGCGCTTCCAGCACCGGCCGAATGCGGGCCTCGTCGCCGACCAGGATGATCTCCACTCCATACTCGCGCGCCGCCATTACGGCGCCCTCTACGTCGGGGTGGGGATGGTTATCACTCCCCATGGCGTCAACAACAATGCGAATCATATGCTCTCCGCTTAAGGTTTCTTGACAAGCAAGGTAAGCCGATTATAATATGTTCTGCTAGCTTGAATTTGTGCGCTGGTGCTGGAACTGGCAGACAGGCATGGTTGAGGGCCATGTGCCGCAAGGCGTGGAGGTTCAAGTCCTCTCCAGCGCACCTACAGCATCCCTGTTCGGGATGCTGTTTTTTGGTCCGAATGCTGGCTATTCCTGACTCGACTGCAATTCGTTTCGGAGGATCGGGGATCAAAGCCCGCTGTGGGCTGCTACCTCAGCGGTTCGCTGAGGGGGTGCTGAGGAAGTTGGCCGGCCTCAAAGCCCCCCTTCGACGGTCTACAAGAAGGTGTCGAACAGGGAGGGCGATCAGCGGCAGGGGGGCGATCGAGCGGTGATCGTCGTTCACCAGATGCAGGGTCGCTCGAAAGGTGCGCGCATAGCGCAGGCTATGCTCATAATCAGGCGCCTCTGGTTAGAAAAGGATCGACCTGAATGGTAAAATCAAGCCCGTATGCGTCAATTGGCCCCAAAACAGGCAGCAGGTTCGGAGAAGTCCCCTGAGGAGTTGTCATGAGCGCTATCTTTCCCTCGCTAGAATGGTTGAAGGAACTGGAGACCAAGCTGAACAGCGATCCGCAGTATGCCGAGATTGCAAAAAAGTGGGAAGGCGACTTGATCATCGTGATCGAACCCGAAGGAGCGTTGCAGGAACGGAAGGTGTTTTATTTGGATTTGTGGCATGGAACTTGTCGCGGGGTTGCTGAGATGAACGATCCGAGCGAGCGCAACGCCGCCTTCGTGTTGACCGCTACCTATGAGAACATCAAGCGCATTCTGACAGGGAAGTTGGATCCAATGCAGGCGATGTTAACGCGTAAGTTAGCGGTCAAGGGGAATATGGCGGTGATGATGCGTTCGGTTCCAACGGTATTGGATTTTGTGCGCTGTGCGCGAGAGATCACGACGGAGATGATCTGAGAGCGGCCTAGAGAGCTCTCTGCACCATTCCCGGCAGGAGATGACGGCCATGAGGATCGCCGGCCGAGTGGTTGGGCGCGTCACAGGGCCGGCGGAAAGGGGTTTGGCGCGTTTGGTGGTAGCCGTCAGATGATGGTTTTGTTGGAGTCTGAGGTCAGCAAATTAGGGAGGGCCGTTGTTTTTGAGATCCTCGGTTGCATGGCGAGCGTGTGACGCAGCAGATTCAGTGTATCCAACAGTCCAACCGATAGGAAGGGTTTTTTATTCGGAGCGACCCGAGCGATAGCGTTCGAGCAAAGCTTGGGTTTGTTTTTGTTTTGGATTAGCAAAGATCTCTTGCGGGGTGCTTTCTTCGATGATCTCACCTTCGTGCATGACGATCACCCGATCGGCCACGTCGCGGGCGAAGCCCATCTCGTGGGTGACAACCAGCATGGTGGTCCCTTCTTTGGCCAGGGCTTTCATCACTTCCAGCACTTCGCCGATCAATTCCGGATCGAGAGCAGATGTAGGCTCGTCGAAGAGCATGATCTTGGGTTCCATGGCCAGGGCGCGGGCGATGGCCACGCGTTGTTTCTGACCGCCGGAGAGGCGATTGGGGTATTCGTCCTTTTTGAACAGCATGCCCACACGAGCCAGGTTCATCTCGGCCAGCTCGCGGGCCTTGTTTTTGTCCATCTTCTTCACGATCACCGGCGCTTCCATCACGTTTTGCAGGACGGTCATGTGGGGGAAGAGGTTGAATTCCTGGAAGACCATGCCGGTCAGTAGTCGAGCTTCGTGTACCAGACGATTGTGTTCTTTTCCCCGGCTGCCGGCCGGGATGCGCAGGCCGTAGATCTCTACTTCTCCCTCGGAAGGCTCTTCTAGGAAGTTGATGCAACGCAACAAGGTGCTCTTGCCAGAACCGCTGCGGCCAATGATGCAGATCACTTCACGCGGCTGCACGTCTAAGTTGATGCCTTTGAGGACGTGCAAGCGACCGAAGTATTTGTGCAGGTTGCGGATGCTCAGGATGGGCAGGCTCATTGTTAGCGATCCCCTTTTGCCAGTCGGGCCTCGATGCGGGTCTGGATGGCCGTCAGGATGAGGGTCATTAGCCAATAGAAGATGGCCGCCATGATGAGCGCCTCCAGATTGCGAAATTGGGCGCGCCCCACTTTGACGGCACGCCACATCAGTTCATGGACGAAGCCGGTGGCTGCCACCAGGGCTGAGTCCTTGGTCATCGAGATGAAGTCGTTGCCCATCGGGGGAATGGCGAAGCGCAAGGCTTGAGGGAGGACAATGCGTCGCATCATCTGGCCATAAGTCATGCCCAGGGCGAGAGCGGCCTCTCGTTGCCCTTTGCTGACCGACATGATGCCAGCGCGGAAGGTCTCGCTCATGTAGGCGCCGTAGTTGAGTCCCAGGGCGAGCACGCCGGCCCACAGGCCCGGTAAGACGATCCCGAGTTGAGGCAGAGCCAAGAAAAAGAAGAAAATCTGGAGATAAAGGGGAGTCCCACGGATCAGGGAGACGTAGAAGGTGCTCAAGGCGAAGATGGGTGGGATGCGCGAAAGCCGTCCTAAGGCCGCCAGAAGTGCCAGGACAATGGCCAGCGAGATAGAGAGAACGGAGATGCGAATGGTCTCTCCAACACCACCGGCGATGAACCAGATGTTGTTGCGGATGAATTCGCTGTTGATTTTGATAGTCTTGAAGGTCAGGCCGGCCAAGGTGAATTCTTGACCGCTAAAGAGGAACAGTAAGAACACAAAGAAGATTGCCCATGAGATGGCCACGTAAACCCGAAAGGCGCGTTCCTTTCGCTGGATGGCCTCGTAGAGCAGATCGGCTTGCGATTTGGGAGCTTGATCTTTGGTCCAAGACAAGTTCATGGCGTTTTGTCCTTTTAGCCATTGTCTCGAGAAGCTGGGTTCTCGCTAACATGCCGGTTGGGTGGGCTCTATGGCTGGTAGGATCCTGGCCTCTGGCTTTTTGAGAACAACACCAAACGCAGATCGATCGTTTCGGAAGAGCAGGAAGCGGTCGATGAAAGGTGGGAGATTTCGACCGCTTCCTGCAGAAGTGCTTTATTGAGGCGGTTGGGTTAGATCAACACCAAACCACTTGATGGAAAGTTGCGAGAGCCTACCATCGTTGTGCATGGCCTCGAAAATCTTGTTGACCTCGGCACGCAACGTCTCCGTGCTCAGGCTAGAGGCTTTGTCGAAGGCGGCGGCCAGCTCCTCGGCGAAGACAGTGGCCAGTTTAGTCACTGGCATGCCGGCCTCAATGTTGGCATCCACCACGGTCTCAGAGGTGACATAGCCGATGAAGTCCTTGCGTCCGGCGGCCAGCGCTTGGGCGCATTCCTGGTCGGTCTCTACAGCGAACACTGTGACGTTGGCCGGAGGCTGGGCATAAATCGAAGTGGGCGGGAAGCCCAGGTCCTGACCGTTCAGCCAGGTTTCATAGGTAGTGGCCGTGCCGACGCACAGGGCTTGTCCGGCCAGCTGGTCAATGGAGGTGATGCCGGAGTCTTTGTGGACGGCAATCATGGCCTTGGCATAATAGTAGGGGATGCTGAAATCCAGCACTTTCTGACGCTCGCGAGTGATGGTCATGGAGCCAATGCTCACATCCCATTTGTCAGCCCAGTTGCCGGCGGTGATCGCATCCCAACTCGGCGTAGCAAAGCAGGTTTCCACACCGAGCGCTTGGCCAACGGCAATGGCCACATCCACGTCGAAGCCCTGCATTTCGGCAGCGGTTAAGGCATCGCCAGGGCATTTGGTATTGGCTGGGCGTTTGCCTTCGGTGTTCAGGAAGGATTGCGGTTCATAGTTGGGATCTGTGGAGACGAGAATGTAGCCACGGGCCTTGATGGCTGAGAGCAGATCGGTCGGCGGAGTCTGACGGGGGCCACAAGCGGATAGAACGAGGGAAAGGACGATCAGCAGGCTAAATAGAGCGATGGATTTTTTCATGGCGATTGTCTCCTCATTTCGAACAGGATTGGCGGATGGGGGTGGGGATGGCGTATGGCTTTGTAGAAAGACGGCGCCTCACCTCCTCTCTAAAAAGTTACTGACCTGGTCTGATGGCGCTTGCTTGAGACGCATCATACCGGCCACAGGCTCTGTCCTTTGGCGCAGCAGCGATGTTAGAATTATACGGCAAAAAGAATTCTATTCAAGATGGTTTTTTTGGGTAACTGCCGGTGGTTGTCGATCCCAAAGGAGATCACGCATGCAACCGATTCTAGTCATCAATTTGAGTAACGGTGAAATTGAAGAGTATACGCTCCCGAACGTTTGGCGAGAAGCTTACCTGGGGGGCGCTTCGCTTGCGGCGCGCCTGTTGTATGCTCACCTCAGGGGCGATCTCGATCCGCTATCAGACGAGGCGCCGTTGTTGTTTTTGAATGGACCGTTGAGTGGCACGCTGGGGCCGGCGGTGGGGCGCTTCGTGGTTTGCGGGCTGTCGCCGCTCACCGGTTTGTGGGCCGAATCGAATTGCGGAGGGTTTTGGGGGCCGGAGTTGCGTTTTGCGGGGTACGATGGGGTCTGGATCGTCGGTCGGGCGGCAGAGCCGGTGTATGTTTGGATACATCATGGCCGGGTAGAGGTGCGTTCGGCGCGTCTGATCTGGGGGCAGGATACATATCGAACGCAGGAGACAATCAAAGGGGAGATCGGTTTGCCAGGAGTGCACGTAGCGTGTGTGGGGCCGGCGGCCGAGAACGGGGTTTTGTTTTCGGGCATTTTCTGCGACCATGGGCGCACGGCCGGACGCACGGGCTTGGGTGCGGTCATGGCGACGAAGAATCTCAAGGCCATCGCTGTGCGAGGCAGCGGAACTATCCCGCTGGCCGATGCTCAAGCCTATCATGCGTTGCGTTTGACCGTCAACCGAGCCTTGAAGGCCGATAATCAGACGCGCGTGCTGCATGAGTTGGGTACGTCGGGAGTGGCCGACTTTGCCGATTATCTGGGCGCTATGCCCAAACGGTACTATCGCCAGGGGGTAATGCCAGACGTAGATCGCATCTCTGGCTCGACCATGGCCGAGACGATTCTAAGCGGGACTAGCGCCTGCCATGGTTGTGTGATCGCCTGCGGGCGTGTGGTGGACCTGGGCACTGGCAAACAGAAAGGCCCGGAGTATGAGACGCTGGCGGGATTTGGTCCCAATCTGCTGATCGACGATCTGCGCGCGATCACCCGCTTGGGCGACCTGTGCGATCGCTATGGGATGGATACGATCTCCATGTCGAACACGCTCGGCCTGGCCTTTCATCTCTTCGAGCGTGGCGTGATCTCGGAGAAAGATACCGATGGCCTTGTTCTGCGCTGGGGCGACCCGCAGGCAGCAGAAGCCTTGATCCATCGCACGGCCCAACGCCAAGGGATCGGGGAGCTGTTGGGGCGCGGCTCGCGACAGCTCGGGCGTTATTTCGGCGCCGAGGAGGAAGCGGTGCAAGTGAACGGCTTGGAGGTGGCCTATCACGATCCTCGCGCTGTGTCGGGTATGGCGCTTTCGTATGCCACTAGCCCGCGCGGGGCCTGTCACAATCAAAGCGATTACTTTTTTGTGGATTGGGGACAGGCGGAAGAGACCTTGGGCTTGAAGTTTTTTGACCGCCAGGCCGGAGCAGAGAAAGCGGCCAATGTGGCAATCCATCAGAATTGGCGGACGGTGTTCAACGCCCTGGTCATGTGTATTTTCGCCAACCTGCCGCCTCAAACGGTCGTGGACTTGATCAACACAGCTTGCGGCTACGGATGGACGATAGAAGATGCGCTGCGCTGCGGCGAACGGGCATGGAATCTCAAACGAGCGATCAATATCCGCCGCGGCTTGCAACGTGCCCACGATACTCTGCCGGCCCCCCTGCGCCAACCCCTGCCCGACGGAGGGGCCGCTGGCTATGTAATCCCCTTCGAAGAGATGCTCGATGCTTACTACGTCGCTCGTGGCTGGGACCCGATCACCGGCAAACCCTTGCCCGACACTTTGCGACGCCTCGGCCTGGAAGAGATGATCTCGGACCTGTGGCCTTGAGTGGTCGAATAGGGCCCAGAGCGCTGCCCTTTGTCGGTGGATGGGGCAAATCGAGCTGTATAGAGGTGGGCTTGTTCTAAGTACCCTTGACACAAAAGGAGAGCCCGCTAGAGCAGGCATGGGAGGGGATCAGGGATGGAATCAGCCGCCGATTCAAGGGTCAAACGGCCTTCTTGTGACTCTTCTAGAGACAGTTCGTGCCATCCAAAGAGACTTATCGAACAAGCCCTATAGAGATTGTCTGCATTCGACCAAGTGTGATATAATATCGGCCGCACCGCACGGAGCCTGTAGCTCAACGGTAGAGCACTTGACTGTGGATCAAGGGGTTGTGGGTTCGAGACCCATCAGGCTCCCCAAACACCCACTTCTGAGGCCAGCTAGGGCCTCGGAAGTTTTCGTTTACTCTCCCATCGCTCGCAGATATTCTCGATCGAAGGCTGCAGGGATGGATTCGTTGGGCGCGTAGGGCGAGGGGGCATAAACTCGAGAAGCTACCCCTTGTTGGGAGATTTCACATACGTGCCAATCTTGGCGGTTGGTCAGGTCCCAGAATTCGATGGCGTCTTCGGGGCGGAAGCGGGGATGGGTATAGGCATCGGGGTGGAAGAGCCAGTCACAGGTCACTAAGGTGGCGGCAGGGGAGAGGGGCGTCAGGGTGTGATACATCACGTAATCGGGGTGGAGGCTGAGGAGCATGTTGGGGAAGATCGAGTAGTAGTACACCCGATCGAGGTCCGGACCAGCGACGGTGGGAATGGGTGGGGCGCTGATCTGGCCGCTTAGGGTCATGCTACCTACCTCATGGCGGAGTTCCATGTAGCCGCCCAGGAAGGGACCTTCGGTCAGGTCGTTGTGACCGCTGTTGGGCGGGGATTTTTTGACCAGTTCAGGATGGACCGGCGAACAGTGGTTGCACTCGGAGTAGTTCTGAACGATCAGTTTCCAGTTGGCGCGAACGTGGTATTCGATGCGCCGGACTGAACGTAGTCGGCCAAGCTGCCAGGCGGTGAATTTGTTCATCAGAGGGGCAAAGAATTGCTCGAAGGATGGCGGGGCAGGAGAGAGGTTCAGGAACAGGAAGCCCTCCCATTCGTGTAGAGCAGCGCGATGGAGAGGGTAATCCTGCTTGCGGAATCCTTCTACCCGATCCATGTTGGGCGCTCCGATCAGGTTGCCTTGTAGGTCGAAGGTCCAGGCATGGTAGGGGCACTGGATGGAACCGGGCAGGTGGCCGGCCGCCTCTTGGCAGATACGGGCGCCTCGATGACGACAGACGTTGTAAAAGGCATGGATTTGGTTGTCTCGGTCGCGGATGATGATCAGGCTTTCGTCGCCGATATTGTAGAGGAAGTAGTCGCCTGGGTTGGGGATCTGTTCGGCTCGACCGATGCACAGCCAGTAGCGAGAGAAGATGCGTTCCTGTTCTTGGGCGAAGACGTGGTCGGAGACGAAGTAGGGACGCGGCAGGGTGAGCGAGCCTTGGACGTAGGTTTCGGTTGAGTGAAGGAAGGTGGTCATGGGGCCTCCTAAGCAATGGGGGAGAGGTCAAACTGTGGGGTGGTAGTGAGCATTATATATTATATATGATTTTTACGGTCAAAATTGGCACAATTTGTTCGGGACGGATCGACCTGCCATTTGACTTGCGGGCAGAATTTAGATCAGCACCAGGGAGCGGGAGTAGATTTTGGTGAAGGAGGGATGTTTGGCCAGCTCGACGAATTCCACGTGGCGGGCCAGGGACTCGGCCAGCCGGCGCTGGGTTTGGGAGAGGAGCATGCGCCGTGCGCCGATGCCGGCCGCATTGCCGATCTGGCGGTAGCGAGAGCGCTCGAGGCGCGGCAGCATGCCGATGGCGACGGCGCTGTCGACATCGAGGTAGGTTCCAAAGGCGCCGGCGATGACGATCTGGTGGAGGTCGGCGGCCTGGATGCCGGCTACGTCGAGCAGGACTTCGATCCCGGCCCGGATAGCACCCTTGGCGAGTTGGATTTCGTTGACGTCTTTGCGGGTCATCCGAAGGTCACGTCCTGTCTTGGACTTGGCGGCGGGGACCAGGACGAATTCGGCGTTCCCACCCGAGCCGCGCAGGCGAGGATGACTGCCAGTGAAGGCGCCGCGCGGGGTGAGTAGGCCGGCTTTTTTGCATTCGGCCACGGCGTCTAGGATGCCGGATCCGCAGATGCCGATCGGGTCCAGGTTTCCGATGGTGTGGATCTGCACGTGGTCGCCCTCGATGCGCACGCGTTCGATGGCCCCTGGTGCGGCGCGCATTCCATCTTCAATGTGGGCGCCTTCGAAGGCCGGCCCGGAAGGGCAGGAGCAGGTCCAGTGACGGCCACGGTGGAAGAGGCTGAGCTCGGTGTTGGTGCCGATATCCAGGGCGATCAGGGTATCGGTGACGTTTGTCAGGCCGGCTCCGATCAGCATGGCGACGTGGTCAGCTCCGACGAAGCCGGCGATGTTGGGTGGTAGGTAGATGGTGGCACCGTCTGCCAGGCGCAGACCTAGATCGCGCGCTTTGATGTGCAGGGCTTCGCCCACCGTCGCCATGTAGGGGGAGTCGCCCAGTTGCCGCACCGGCAGGCCGGCGAAGATGTGGTGCATGGCGGTATTGCCCACCACCACTGCCTCGACGATCTGCTGACGATCGATGTTGTGTGAGCGGCTCAGGTCGGCGATCAGGTCGTTCAGGCTTTCTATTAGGCGTCCTTGAAGGGTGGCTAAGCCGTCGGTGGGGTGATCGTTGATGTAGCGAATGCGGCTGATGATATCTTCGCCGTAGGCAATTTGGGGATTCATGGCTCCACCTTTGGCAATGGTGGCGCCAGAGGCCAGGTCTACCAGGTAGACGGCAATCTTGGTGGTGCCGATATCCGCCGCTAAGCCGTAGAGGGGGGCGCCGGCAGGCAAGAAGGCTACCCCTTCTGAGCGGTTGCGCAACGTTAGGCGCAGACGCCAATCTTGGGTGCGCAGCAACGGCGCCAGGGTTTTGAGCGCTTCGAGGTCGAAGCGAATGGTTTCGGTGGCGAGGGGCTGGGAGGCGACTGCGGTTTCTCGCAAGGCATCTAGGATGCGGGTGGTGTCGGGGCGGAGATCGGTCAGGGTGGCTGGGGGCACGATCAGGTCGAAGGCTTGAATAACCGGCTCTTGGGGGTCGAATTCGGCTTCTTGGCCTTCGATGGAGAGGCGCTGGGGTGCACTGAGTGACTCGGGTGGGATCTCGATCACCAAGTCGGAGAGCACCTCGGCTTGGCAGGCCTGGCGAATGCCCTGCGCGCGTTCAGCGGGGCTGAGTTCGTCCAATTCGGTGGGCGTGTGATCGCTCAGCTGTCCTTTGAGTACCCGCACGCGACAGGTGCCACAGACGCCTGCGCCGCCGCACAGGGCTACCAGCTCGACCCCTGCCTGTTGACAGGCGTCGAGCAGGTTGGTGCCGGCCAGGACACTGATGCGCTTGCCGATCGGTTGTAGATCAATGTGGCAGGAGAGGGACATGATGGTAGGGAGATTTCGGTGGGTTATTCGATGGCGAGGATGTCGTTCTCGTAGGTAGGGCGCGTGCGTTGGCCTGGAGGAACGATCAGGAAATCTTGCTCGGACCAATCGCCATCGCATAGGCGCTGGATCAAGCTGAAGTCGGCCGGCAGGCGTTCAAAGGTCCAGCCGCGACGGGCCGCTTGGGCGCGCGCTTCTTCTTCGGCCGACGTGACCACGTCGGGATCGATGACCAGGAAGACGGCACGTTTGTAATGCGATAGCCAATCGCCCATGATGGCCATCAGGCGGTCGGCCTTTTGTTTGCCGTATTTGTAACAGTAGGTTTCGTAGATGGCATCCATTTCTGCTTGGCTGCCTTGCCCCATGGCAAGGGCGGCGTGGGCGCCCTGGACGCGCTCCAGGTAGTCTTGGGCATACCAGTAGGTGGCCGGTTCTTTTTGCAGTTCGGCTTCGTGGCGTTGGCGCGAGCCAAGGTGCAAGGTGATGCAATCATGGGCGCGAGGCAGGACCAGGGGGATGCGGCGCGCCCTCAGGCCGGCCGTGGCCATGCCGCATAAGCCGTAGACCAGTCCGATGGCTTGGTAAGGTTGGTCGTCTGCCTGATCGATCAGGGTTTGCAGGCGGACGCGGATGTCGTCGGGCTGGTGACGGTTGCGTGGGACGATGGTCACGTCTACAATGTTGGGCGAGCGCGCTGCGGCAGCATAGGCAGCACGAGTGAGGGATTCGCAGGTCAGGAGCAGGATGCGCATAGGTACCTCTAAAGCAAGGGCTTGGGGAGATAGGCTGGCTGAGAAGCCGTCTGCAATCTCCTACCGAGGGTTTCACGGGAAGATGCGCTCTGGCAGCAAAGCGGGGGATGGTTTGGGCCGGCTCACACCGGAATGTTGCCGTGTTTGCGGGGCGGAGCCGGAGCGTATTTGTCGCGCAGGGCGGTCAGGGCAGCGATGATCTTCGGACGGGTTTCGCGCGGTTCGATAATATCATCTACGTATCCTGTGGCTGCGGCATGGTAAGGGTTGTTGAATTTGCGGCGGTATTCTTCGGCCAGGCGTTGGCGTTCAGCCTGCGGATCGGGCGCCGATTCGATCTGCTTTTTGTAGAGGATGTTCACCGCACCCTCTGCGCCCAAGACGGCGATCTCGGCGCTCGGCCAAGCATAGGTGACGTCGGTGCCCAGGTATTTGCTGGACATCACCACATAAGCGCCGCCGTAGGCTTTCCGAGTAATAACGGTGATCTTGGGAACGGTGGCCTCAGAATAGGCGTAGAGCAGTTTGGCGCCATGACGGATAATACCGCCGTGTTCTTGGGCCACGCCAGGCAGGAAACCAGGCGAATCTACAAAGGTGACCAGGGGGAGGTTGAAGCAATCGCACATGCGGACGAAGCGCGTCATCTTATCAGCAGCGTCAATGTCGATCACGCCGGCCAGCACCGAGGGCTCTTGTCCTACGATGCCGACGCTGTAGCCACCGATGCGCGCCAAGCCGATGATGGCATTGCGCGCCCAATCGGACTGAAGCTCGAGGAAGGTCCCTCGATCCACGACGGCTTCGATGACTTGGTGCATGGAGTAGGGTTCTTTAGGGTCTAGGGGAACTATCTGGTTTAGCCATTCCTCCATGCGCAGCGGATCGTCACCGTTGGGCCGGAAGGGAGGGTTCTCGACGTTGTTGGAGGGCAGGTAGCTGAGGACGCGTCGTGCCAGGGCCAGGGCTTCTTGCTCGGATTGGGCTACCAGGTGGGTGGTGCCGCTGATGGTGGCGTGAACCGTGGCCCCGCCGAGCGTCTCGGGGTCGATGCGCTCGCCGGTCACGGTTTTGATCACTTCGGGGCCGGTGAGGAACATGAAGGATTGTTTGTCCACCATGATGATGATGTCTTGCAAGGCAGGGGAGTAGGCGGCACCGCCGGCACATGGACCCAGCATGACGCTGATCTGGGGGATCACGCCGGAGTATTGGGCGTTGCGCCGGAAGATTTCGGCGTAGCCTCCCAAGGCTTTGACGCCTTCCTGGATGCGTGCTCCGCCCGAGTCGATCAATCCGATGCAGGGCGTACCGTTGCGCAGGGCCAAATCCATGACGCGGCAGATTTTGTGGCTTTGCATTCCGCCAAGGGTGCCGCCATAGATGGTGAAGTCTTGGGCATAGACATAGACGGTGCGACCTTCGATTTGTCCGTAGCCGGTTACGACGCCGTCGCCGAAGAAACGTTCGCTTTCTGAGCTAAGTTCGGCCGCTGAACTGGTGATGAACGGTTCGATTTCGTTGAAAGTTCCAGGATCGAGGAGCAGGTCCAGGCGCTCACGAGCGGTGAGTTTGCCTTTGGCGCGTTGTTTGGCAATGCGTTCTGCACCGCCTCCTTCTAGGGCGCGAGCGCGCATTCGACGGAGTTCTAGGATTCGGGGATCTTCATGCATAGAGGGCACCTTGTAGGAAGTTGTGAAGGGAAGTATACATGAAAGAAGGGGAGAGGGGGAGAGAGTGAAGAGAGTGGGGGAGCAGGAGAAATGGTGACGCGCTGTCGAGGGGGGACAGCGCGCCGATCAGGTAGGGATATATCTACAGGTTAGGGGGTGGTTGCGGCAGGCGCGTAGGCGCCGGCGTAGATGATCCGTTCGCTTGGCGGGTAGTCGGCAGGGGGATGGCCGGCGGGGATGTTCTCGGCGAGGGTGAGGGTTCGGTAGAGGATAGAGGCTTTCCAATGACCGCCTGCTAGGATGTCCACCCCTTTGGCTTGCTCAGGAGTCTGGCGTTGTGAGCCAGCCAGAATCCCGGCATAGCTGCTTAGGTCTAAGCCGGCGCTGTCTTTCCGCAGCGCTGCGTTGTGGCACGAGGTGCACGACAGTGAAGCCGGGTACCACACATGGTTCTCGTTCAGCAGAGGGAAGATGTCGGCGGCAAAGGTTCCTTGGCAAAGGGCGCCGGTGCGGTCGGTGAACGAGAAGGGCTGCGACTCAGGGTAGCCGGCTTCGACCCAGGCGCCGAGCAAGTCCAGGGCGTTTACTTGGCATTGGGAGGAGCCGGCTGGGGCGGTCGGGGCCGGGGCAGGTAGGGTGGCCGGGATCAAGGTGGGAACGGGCGTCTTCAGGGCAATGTCTTCGGATTGGGCCCGATAACACGCAAGATCGAAGCCACATCCCATGAGGTAGATAAATACGATAAAGCCGACGATGAGCACAATAAAGCCGGCCAGGATGCGCAGCATGAAAGGTTGGAAATCGTCCATGGATTCTCCTTCTCTCCTCAGGGTGTGGTAGGCTGGGCCAAGGTGCGCAGATAGTTCACCACGTCCCATCGCTCGCGCACCGTGAGATTCTCGTTCAAGGCCGGCATACGCCCCTGAATGCCCAGGCTGATGGTCAGGAAGATCGATCCGTCGCCCTTGGACTGCACGACGGCCGAGGTCAGGTCGGCCGGGCGGTTTTTTAAGAAGGCTGCAATTTGACCGTTGCCCTGGCCTTCCGGGCCGTGACACATAGCGCAGTGGATGGCGTAGAGTTGTGCGCCGCGCGCAACCGACACTTCATTGGCCGGCACCGGATTGACCAAGGCCTCCGGTCCTAGCTCTATAAGATAAACCGGCCCCTGGATGGGAATAGAACGGGCAGGAGGAGGCAGGGGTTCTTCCATATCTCCAAACGAGGGTTGCAGACCCATGAAGCTGACCCATTGAATCTTGATGATATCGAAGGCAAATAACATCAATACACCCGCTAGCAGGGCAATGACGGAAAACACGACGGAGAGTTGTTTGAGCAGTCTCATAGGTGTTGCGCCTCCGCAAATTGGACGGACTCGGCGCCCAGTTTCCTGAGGGTAGTGATCATGCGAGATTCATCCGCCGGTGGACATTCGATCAGGATGGCGATCTTGCCGTCGCTGATTTCCGGCACATAGTGCATGGGGCGATAGTTGGGGAAGAACGAGTCGAGGAACACGCCCAGGAAGGTTGCCAGCAGCATGACCAACATGGTTAGTTCAAAGAGGATGATCACGGCCGGCGGGAACGATGCATAGGGTCGTCCACCCACCACGATCGGATACAGATTGGGCGCAACGAAGGCCAAGAACAGGCCGGCCCCAAAGCCAATCACGGCGCCGCCCAACGCTAGTCGGGGCACGTTCGTCCACTGCCGGGGCCGGCCCAGCATCGCCTCGGTCACCGGAATGCCCGAGATCACGTTCATACAGTCATCGCCGATGCCGAGAAGGCGCAGTTGTTCGATCGCATCAGCGGCCGGTTCAATATCGCTAAAGACGGCCAGCAACGATGTTTGTGCGCTTGTTGTCATAGCGGCCTCCTTATTCTAACTCTGCCACTGTGACCACCGTCTCGCGGCCAACTTTCTTCAGCGAGTGCGCCATCTGGCCTTCTTGCACTTCCCAAACCGGAACCAGAGGAATCAGGCGCGAGGCGATCAGGTAGAGGAGGATGAAAAAGGCCAGGGTCCCAATGCCCAACGGAATCTCTATGCCGGGTTCATACATCCGCCAGGTGAACGGCATGCGGTTGATCGTCAGGGAGATCGGAATAATGATATACCGTTCAAGCCACATGCCCACGTTGATCAACAGGCCGACCGTCAGCATGATCCAGGGATTGGAGCGCCAGGTACGGTTCCACAAGACCAGCCAAGGGATCAGGACGTTGAAGATCAGCATGGCGAACCACATCCATCCCAGAGGGCCGGCCTCGTGCCAATGGAGCAGCTGTTTGGTCCACACATCGCCGCCGTACCATTGGACGATGTAGTCGTTGAAGAAGAAATATCCCCAACCCATGGAAATGATCAGCATCAATTTGCCGATCGCTTCGAAGTGCTCGGTGCGGATGAAATAGTCCATATGCTTCATCGTGGCGCGCACAATCGCCAACACCACGACCACAGCGCCCATTCCCGAATGCAGCGCGCCGATCACGAAGTAGGGTCCGAAGACGGTGGACGACCAGCCCGGTCGGGTCGCCATCGCAAAGTCCCAGGAGACGATGGTGTGCACCGAGAACATCACCGGGATGATGGCAAAGGCAAAGATGTTCATCGCCGTTCGCAAGTGAGTCCATTCGCCTTCGGTGCCGCGGAAGCCCAGGGCGAGGATTTTATAGAATGTCTTGCGCCAGCCGGTCGAGCGATCGCGGGCCATCGCCAGATCGGGGATCAGAGGAAGGAATAGGTACATGGTGGAGGCCAACAAGTAGGTCGTGATGGCCAGCAGGTCCCAAGTGAGGGGCGAGTGGACGTTGGGCCAGAGCTGGCGCTGATTCGGGTAGGGCAATAGCCAGTAGGCCAGCCAGACTCGTCCCATGTGCATCAGAATGCTGAAGCCGGCCTGGATCAGGCCAAAGGTGGTCATCAACTCGGCGGCACGCGTGAACGGGCGGCGGAATTCGGCTTTGAAGACCCGCAGGATGGCCGAGATGAACGTCCCGGCATGGCTAATGCCGATCCAGAACACCGTGTTCACCAAGAAGATCCCCCAATACGACGGGCGATTCACGCCGGCCATGCCCAGACCATCCAACATGAGAACGCCCCAGGAGTAGAATAGTCCCCAAGCAGTGATGGCGGCCAACACAGCAAACACCACCCAGAACTTCCAGGACGTGGCATGCATGGACTCCATCACCATGGCGTTCATCTGGCCGCGTGGCAACGGGTCGAGCATCAGGTGTTTTTTGCGCAAGTGTCTCTCGGCTGTGTGCTCGTGTTTCTCTGTCATGAAGCGCCTCCCACAAGATACGTCACGCGCGGCTGGGTGCCGAGTTCTTCGAGATAGTGGACGCCATGCTTCTGGCGTATCAACCGCGAGACACGGCTTCGCAGATCGTCAATGCGACCGAAGACAATGGCGTCGGCTGGGCAGGCCTGGGCGCAAGCAGGGGCAAACTCGCCGTCTTGAACCTCTCGACCCTCGGCCTTAGCCCGATCCTGGGCGCGGTGGATGCGCTGGATGCAGAACGTGCATTTCTCCATCACGCCCCGCCGGCGAACCGTTACGTCGGGATTATATTGATTCTTGAGCGTTGCGATGGCGTCGTTCACCCGCTCGTCGGTGTAATCCCGCCAATTGAACGAGCGAACCTGATAGGGGCAGTTGTTGGCGCAGTAGCGAGTCCCTACGCAGCGATTGTACACCTGTAGGTTGATCCTCTCCGATTGAGAATGCACTGTTGCATAGGCTGGGCAGACCGGTTCGCAGGGCGCGTTGCCACATTGTTGGCACAACATCGGCCGATAGGGGGTCATCCTGATCTCGGGATATTCCCCCTCCCAAAACCGTTCAATTCGAATCCAATGCATGGAGCGACCGTAGCCGGCGTCAATCTCTCCTACGAAGGGAACGTTATTCTCCATGGCGCAGGCGACCACGCAGGCCTGGCAGCCCGTGCACAAGTCCTGGTCAATCGCCATGCCCCATTTGCCCTCTGCTGCCTCCACAATAGCGCCTTTGGCGCCGAACAGACTCAAGTCAATCGGTTTCATCCTTCACTCCTAGTGCGCTTCTTCGAGACCTTCACCGTAAACTCCGATACGGCTTTCCAGGCGGGACAGGGAATACTTTCGACCGGTCTTTTCTAGCCGCACTTTTACGTCGGCAAAAGCCAGATCACCGGCCTCGTTTAAGATCGGGAGTAGCAAATTGATCGGATTCGCCCCCCGGCCGGCCGCAAACCGCCCATAGGCGGTATGTCCCTGCCCGAATGGCACAGCGAGCGTATCTGGACGAATGGCCGGGTACACGTATACTGGAACTTCAATGGCCCCTGCCGGCCCGATCAGACGCACCACCTCGTCGTTCTTGATCCCCAACTTCTTGGCCGTCTTGGGGTTGATCTCAACCCAGGTATTCCACATGACCGTGGTAGTCGGATCCGGCGTCTCTTGCAGCCAAGGTTTATTGGCGCCGGCCTCGCCGAGCACCGGCGAGACGAAGGGCAGCAGGTAAAACTCTCCGTCTTCAGGCGCAGCCATGGCAACCGCAATCCTTCCTCGGGGTGACGAAGGCTGCTGGCGCATATCGTTCAAAGTCCACCAGCCGCCGTGCTGCTGGAAGAGAGCCATAAAGGTGTGCTCCTCCGGGGCGGTGAAAGAACCGCCGGCTAACGTCATCAATGGCCGAATCTTGGATTGGATAAAGGCAAATTCGTCCGAATATGGCAGGGGACGTCCAGCCTGGGCCAAGGCGGCCAGCAGGAGGTCGACAGTAGCACGAGTGTCGTGGAAAGGAGAAACTACCGGTTGCAGGCCAGAGAGCGCCGCTTCTTTGGCGCCGGCCATTACCCGTTGATATCCGAAGCTCTCCAAGCCATGGTGATCAGGGAAGATATAATCGGCCTGCAAGGCGGTTTCGTCGGGGAAGGTGGCAAACGAGACGATCGTTTCCACATTTTTCAAAGCTTCGGCCAAGCCGAGTGAGGCCGGCAGTTCAAAGAGCGGGTTGACACCGTGGATGAACAACGTCTTGACGGTGCCCGAAGCCAAGCGTTGCACAAAAGCTGCCATCTCCTGGACCGAGGCCAGTCGAGAGTGGGGAGCCCCGTCGGGCGCCGGCGGCGAGAGGAACACACCCCCTTCGCGTCCCACATTGCCTAGCAGAGCGTTCAAGGCCAGGGCGGCCTTGGCCACTTGCAGGCCGTTTCGGTGGGCCAGGGCTGAACCACCCACCAGGACCAATGGACGAGCCGCCGTGGCCAAGCGATCGGCCAGGTGATACAGCATCTCCGGCGGAATGTCGGCCGCAGTGGCCGCTTCGTCTGGGGTGACCTCCTGGAAGGAGTCGGCCGGCCGGCCCTGGACTTCAGCCACCAACCGAGCGAGGGCAGCGATCACCAATCCCTCGCTGCCGAGGCGGATGGGGATCCATTCGTCGGCTACCGATGCCGTTTGCGACATGCGCGCCTCAAACTGTACCAGAATGCCGCGCCGGCCATCCCGACCTTTGCGCATCGTTGAAAGACCGCGCGTGTAAGACACTGGCGAAATCCAGGTTTCCAGGAAATTGGCGCCGAACGAGAAGACCAGGTCGGCACTAGCGAGATCGAAAAAGGGCAAAGCAGCTTGGCCGAACAGCTCTTGGGCAGCTTGGATCAACGTGGTGCGTCCTTCGAACAGGCTGAGCGCCCCAAAGCGGATGGGAGCCGGCCCGCCTAGATGGGCGGCCAGCTCGACCACCAAATCGTAGAGATGATCAGGAGCCGGCCCGAGCAAGAAGGCCATTTGATCGGCCGGCGTGTTCTGAAACAGCTTGGCGAGGATGTCAAGCGCCTCGTCCCAAGTCATGACCTGTCTGCTGAGAGCGCCAGCGCGCCCCTGGCGGATCGGCCCAGGGATGCGGTCGGGGTTATACAATCCCTGCAGCGTGGCCTGGCCGCGGGCGCAGGTCTTGCCGCGGTTGACGGGATGGGCCGGGTTGCCTTCCACTTTGATAGCTCGACCTTGGAAGGTGCGCACGATCAACCCACAGCCGGCGGCGCACTCACGACAGGTGGTGGCATAATAGGTGCTCTCGCCGTGGTAAGTATATTCCGGCATGTCGAAATAGGGTTGACGCGTCACATATTTGGCAGCCGGCCCACAACCGGTCAACACCGCCGACGTGGCGGCGCCCAAGCCGGCCAGCTTGAGAAAATCGCGCCGTGAAATCGTATTGCTCATACGCCGTTCCTTCCAACCATGATTAGTAATGGCATGTGCCGCAATCGAGCAATTTCTTCTCAAGTTCTGGATTGCCGGCCGAACGCTCCCGATGACAATTCAGACACCATCCCATGTTCATCACCTGTGGATTCTGGTAAATCGTCATTTGTGCCACGTTGCCGTGGCAATCCTCACAGTTCAAACCGGCGGCCAGATGAGGGCGATGGTTGAACTGCACAAAGTCGGGCACCTGAGCGACCGGCACCCACCTCAAAGGAGTGCCGTTCTCGATGGCCGCAACCAATGGCGGCAACAATGGACTGGTCTTGGTGATCTCCATCTGCTGATGACATCCCCAGCATTTCATTGGGCTAGGCAGGCCGGCCGATGGCCCGCGCGTCGCCCCCGGATGACAATACAGACAGGGGATGCCCATAGACACATGTCGCACATGAGGAAACTCAATGGGTTGTTCCGGCGTTGTTTGGAGCACGTTAATGCCCCAGGCTGCGCCGCTAATCACTGTCAGCCCAACAATCAACAAGGCTACGCGTCCCAATGGCTCAGAAAGCCATTTTACGACAGAAGATATCATAGATGCTCCTGAGGATTAGGATATTCCTTGGCCACCGTGCCACGGCGCAAAAAAACCCCCCCGCCTTTTCCAGCGCCCCTTCGATTCTGAGGCGAGCAACGCCCCGCAGCGGTCCTGCTTCTGCCATGGCAATTCTGGCAATGGTTCGTAACGGTTTTTTCCTGCCCTATGTGCGAGCAGTTGACCCGTTTGGCACCCCTCCTAAAGGATGGATGAAGATGAGGCAGACATGAAGAGTCATTCAAAGCCATACTTGCCACAAAATTCGACGAATTTGCTCTGAGTAGTTCGAATTATAACCTTTGCCGAAGATCCGGCAAGGAGCGTCTAAGCAGATTATAATTGTTCCCAAGCCATTTCCCGAGGAATTTCCCGGCCAAGCTCCCAGAATCGCCCTCGCTGTGGAAATTCTCTGCCGTTCCCTTCGAGATGAGCCATGAATCTTCTCTTCTCCCAGTTGCTGTACTCCCTCCCTTTACAGAACGATCGGATTGCGATCGGCTCCACAGATGGGATTGTTGTCATGGGGGCCTTGATTGTGCTGATCATCCTTGTGCCGGTCGTGTGGCGTTGGCATAGATAGGCATAAGCATGTCCTCCGCCACAGCGATTGCCCATGCTAACATTGCTTTGATTAAATACTGGGGGAATCGCGATGATGCGTTGCGCATTCCGGCTAACGGCTCGATCTCAATGAATCTGGCCAGCTTGACCACCCGCACCACCGTTCGATTTTCTGCATCGCTCTATTCCGATTGCCTGATCCTGAACGGTCGACCAGTGGCCGGGGCCGGCTTGGAGCGCGTGCGCCTGATCCTCGACTGGGTGCGCGCCCGAGCTGGGGTGGGCGCATCGGCCGAGGTGGTCAGCGAGAACAACTTCCCGACCGGGGCCGGCATCGCCTCCTCTGCTTCAGCCTTTGCTGCCCTGGCTCTGGCTGCCTCGCATGCGGCCGGCTTGAGCTTGACCGAGATCGACCTCTCGCGCCTAGCTCGGCGCGGCTCTGGCTCGGCCTGCCGGTCGGTGCCGGGCGGTTTCGTTGAGTGGCATCCTGGCAATGACGATACTGACTCCTATGCCGTCTCGATCGCCCCACCAGAGCACTGGGATCTGGTGGATTGCATCGCCATCGTCCATGCCGGACCCAAGGCAGTTGGCTCGGGCGAAGGGCACGTCCTGGCGTGGACTAGCCCGATCCAAGCCGCGCGCGTGGCCGACGCGCCGCGCCGGCTCGACCTGTGTCGCCGCGCCTTGCTCAACCGCGATTTCGACGCCCTGGCCGCCGTGATCGAGTTGGATTCGGACTTGATGCATGCCGTCATGATGACCTCTCGCCCTCCGTTGCTGTATTGGCAAGCTGCAACCATCACCGTCTTTCATGCCGTGCGCAACTGGCGCGCCCAAGGACTGCCGGTGGCCTACACAGTGGATGCCGGCCCCAACGTGCATGTCATCTGCCCAAACCAGGTGCACGTCGAAGTTAGCCGTCGCTTGCGCAACCTGCCCGGGGTTCAAGAGGTGCTCGTGGCTCCGGTGGGCGGGCCGGCCCATTTGGAAGAGTGACCCTTTATCGTGTCGCGAAAGGATCTTTTTATGAACTGTCTTGCCTCCTCCACCTCTCCTTACCTATTGCAACATGCCCACAATCCCGTGGATTGGTACCCGTGGGGCGAAGAAGCCCTGGCGCGCGCTCGCGCCGAGGACAAACCGATCTTCCTCAGCATCGGCTACGCTGCTTGTCACTGGTGCCACGTCATGGCCCACGAATCCTTCGAGAACCCGGAGATCGCCGCCCTCCTGAACGAGCATTTCATCAACATCAAGGTCGATCGCGAAGAGCGCCCCGATCTCGACGCCATCTACATGCAAGCCACGCTAGCCATGACCGGCTCAGGAGGTTGGCCCATGTCGGTGTTCCTCACCCCCGACCTCAAACCGTTCTTTGCCGGCACCTACTTCCCACCGGTGCGCCGCTACAACATGCCCTCCTTCAAAGAGGTGTTGCTTAGCCTGCTACACGCCTGGCGCGAACAGCGCAACGAAATCGAGAATGTCGGCCGGCGCGTGGCCGAGTACCTCCGCCTCCAAATGTCCCCAAGCGAGAGCCGCGTGCCGGTAGGCGACCAAACCCTTGAGAGCGCCGTCCAACACCTGCTCGATACCTACGACTGGGGCTACGGCGGCTGGGGTGGCGCCCCCAAATTCCCTCAGCCGATGACCATCGAATTCCTCCTGCGCCGCGCCTGTGCCGGCTCCCCGCGTCGCGAGACCATCCTCAAAGCCTGCCGCCATGCTCTCGACGCCATGGCGCGCGGCGGCATGTACGACGTGGTCGGCGGCGGTTTTGCCCGCTACAGCGTAGATGCCTTCTGGCGCGTGCCTCACTTCGAAAAAATGCTCTACGACAACGCCCAGCTGGCCCAAGTCTACCTGCATGCCTACCTGATCACCGGCGAGGAGCGCTACCGCCGCGTCTGCCAAGAGACCCTCGATTTCCTCCTGCGCGAGATGACCCATCCCCAAGGCGGTTTCTACAGCAGCCTGGATGCCGACTCGGAAGGCGAAGAAGGCAAATTCTACGTCTGGACCTTCGACGAACTGCGAGAGGTGCTGGGCGAAGCGTTCGAATTCTTCCGCATCGCCTACGGAATCTCGCCCCAAGGCAACTGGGAAGGCAAGATCGTCCTCCAACGCGCCCTCGACGACTCGACCCTCGCTGCCCGCTTCCAAACTACCCCAGACGTGATCCGGTCTCGATTGGCTGAGTGCCACGCCCGACTCTTCGCCGCCCGCAGCCGGCGCGTCCGCCCCAGCACCGACGATAAAATCCTAGTGATGTGGAACGCCCTGGCGCTTCTGGCCTTGGCCGAGGCCGGCCGCTACTTAAAGCGCGCCGACTACCTCGAGGCCGCCGTTCGCAATGCCCGCTTTCTGCTGACCCATCTCTATGTGGGCGATCGTCTATTGCGTTCCTGGCGCAACGGCCAGGCCCAACACAACGCCTATCTCGAAGACTACGCTGCCCTCTGCCTGGCCCTGCTCGGCCTCTACCAATCCGACCCCAACCCCGAATGGTACACCTGGGCCTTGAAACTGGCCGACGAGATGGTAGCCCACTTTGCCGATCCGACAGTCGGCTTCTTCGACACGCGCCGCGATCACGAGACGCTGCTCCTCCGCCCCAAAGACCTCCAAGACAACGCCACGCCTTCCGGCAATGCGCTGGCGGCCATGGCCTTGCTCCTGCTGGCGGCCTATGGCGACCGTTTGGAGGGGCGCGACCGCGCCGAAACCATGCTGGCGGCCGTGCACGGTTCCTTGTTGCGCTACCCGGCGGCGTTTTCCTTCTGGCTCTCGGCGGCTGATTTTGCCGTGGGGCCGACTCGCGAGGTTGCCTTGCTAGGGCAACTCGATCACCCGGAGATGCAACGGATGATCGGCGTGCTCTGGCAAACCTATCGCCCGCAGATGGTAGCAGCCATCTCCGGATTTCCTCCGCCAGCTGGAGCGCCGGCCCTGCTGCGCGACCGTCCGTTGCTCGATGGGCAGCCGACCGCCTATGTCTGTCGGGGCCTGGTGTGCTTGCAGCCCACCGCCTCGGCGGAGGAGCTGGAGCGCCAATTGGCCGGCGAGGCGCCTTTGCCGTCCTGAATTCAAGGCCGGGAAGAAGGGTTTCCCCACCCGCTGGGAGGCCGCCCGTATGACGATCTGGAACAGCCCGATCCGATCGTCAACTTGGTCGTTCAACACGAGTGCGATTGGGCGTTGCTGAGAGCGCCGACGGTGTGCGGCGTGAAGGCCGCTGGCAGCCGAAGTGGAAGGCGTATCGGTGTATGAGTAGCTGCGATGAGCGCCGGCCAAACAAAAACGCCCCGGCGGGGGCGTTGCATGCTAGCGGAGAGGGCGGGATTTGAACCCGCGTCCCCTTGCGGGGAACACGCTCTCCAGGCGTGCGCGCTAGGCCAGACTACGCGACCTCTCCAATGCAGCGCACAGATTATATATCATGTGCGTTGGACGAGCAAGGTGCATGGGGCTTGTTTAATAAGTCTCTTTGGAGGGTACGAACCGTCTCTAGAAGAGCCTCAAGAAGGCCGTTTGACCCTTGAATCGGCGGCTGATTCCATCGCTGCTCCTCTCCCATGCCTGCTCTAGCGGGCTCTCCTTGCGCGTCAAGGGTGCTTATTGAACAAGCCCAGATGCATGACCAAGATTTTTCACCCATCAGGGATCTGCATCAGCTCTTGGAGTTTGACCCGAATCTTGATACACTGAAGCCGAGATTTCTGCACAAGAAGGAGTATATATACAAATGAGCACACAGAGCCGTACCCAATTGGTGTTGGGGATCTTGTTGATCGCCGTCGGAGCTTGGTTGCTGGCCCAGGGGAGCGTTCCCTCGCTAGTCGAATTCAGCGAACGCCTCTTCCGCTGGCCGTATACCCTAATGTGGATCGGCGGCTTGATCTTGTTCCTCGGTTTGCTAGGCGGTCAGCCGGGCGCAGCTGTGCCGGCGACGATCGTGGCCGGCATCGGCGTCATCTTCTACGTCAATGATCGCTACGCTGGAGGCCAAGCGGCGTGGTCATATATGTGGACGCTCATCCCTGGTCTGATCGGCCTAGGATCAATCCTGGCTGGCTTGTTGGGAGAGACGCCGCGCCAAAACTTTCGCCATGGGCTGAATTTAATTGTGATCAGCGCGATCGCCTTCTTGATTTTCGCTTCGATTTTTGGCGGGCTCTCTTTGCTCGGCAACTATGGGCCGGCAATCTTGATGATCGCAGTGGGCCTGTGGTTGTTGGGCCGAGGATTCTGGAGGTCGTTCTCGCGGCGAGGAGAGTAGCCATGTTCAGGCGCTGGGACCCGATTGCGATCGGGGGGCTATTGCTGATCTTGGCCGGGGGACTATATGTGTTGCAAGCCCAGGGAATATTAGAGAGCGCTAGCAGGATGTTCTGGGCCATTGTGTTCTTCCTGGCAGGAGCGTCCTTTCTGATGATGGACGCTTGGTGGGCTGTGCTCCCAGGGTTGACGCTGATCGGCCTAGGGGGAATGATCGGGCTGCCCAACCGATTCGAGGTCTATCGGGGGGCGCTATTTCTCGGCGCCTTGGCGCTGGCCTTCTGGGTGGTGTATCTGCGAGAGCAGAGGGCTCGCTGGTGGTCGCTGATCCCAGCTGGGGTGTTGAGCACGCTGGCAGCGACTCAGATCGTTCCCCCCTGGTTGAATCAGGCCAGCATCTTTTTATGGGGAATGGCCTTGACGTTTGCCTTGGTGGCGCTGCTGGCCGGCATGAGCTGGGCCTGGTACCCGGCCGGCATTTTGGCAGTGCTCGGCCTGTTCGTCCTGGTAGGCTGGATGAAATTGTTTTCCTATCTCCTAGGGTTTCTGCTGATCGTCGGCGGCGGCGCGCTGATCTACGGCGCTCTGCGCCGGCGATAGGCACGCCATGCCTAGCACCCACCCTGGCAAAAGAAACCCCTGCCTTTGCTATACCTCTCCGGCCAGTGAATTAGATTGGTAGCCGGTTGAGGGACAGAAGAGGCAGGGGATGGGGTTTTTGTCGGAAAGTGATCGTTCACACCTCGGCGGCCACCACTTCAACGTCGGGGAAGAATTGACGCACCGTTCCCGCAACCCAACCATGCAAGGTCGAGGGGAGCAAGGGACAGCCCAAACAGGCGCCACCCAGGCGGACAGTCAAACGATTGCCTTCTAGGGAGACGAATTCCACCGAGCCGCCATGGAATTGTTCCACATATGCGCTCAGGCTCTCGATGAGACTGCGAAGTTGTTGTTCTTTGCTGTAACCGTTGTTGTTGTTGATCATCGCTTTGGCTCCTTTCTCCCTGGTCGAGACGGCTTCCTCCAGGATAGCACGCACCTGTAAAGTTGCATCTTGCCAGCGACTGGAAACTCTCCTGGCCAATCGATCGAAGATGACCCGGCCGGCTTTGGGATAGCGCATGGCTAAGCGACGTAATTCAACGCCGCGTATGCGGATGGCCTCTATGTCTTCTTTGGCTACCGTGCCGGAAGTGTAGGTCAGATTCCCAATCACCGCCGACCAGCCAAACACGCTTCCAGGCTGGATTTGGGTTAGGGTGATTGGAGGTCCGTCATAGGGTTTGTAGCGCAGGGTGACGGTTCCGCTCAGGAGGATGTAAACATGAGTGGCGGGTTCTCCCTGCTCGAAGATCACCGTTCCTGCGGGACAAATGTAATTTTCCAGCAGCGGATCGAGCAGCCTCAGGACTTTGTCATCCAAGTCTTCAAAGAAAGCCGATCGTAACTCTTGTAGCATTGTCAAAATGTTACATGGAAGTCTTGGCCGATCTGTAGTGGAAAATATCCTGAGTGTGACGACATTTGTCCTATTCTTGTCTGGAGAAGAATACACGGAAAACGTATGATAAACCGACGTACTTGCGTCTGAATAGCTTGGAGGAAGATCATCCTTATGAAACAAAAAACCAAGATCAAACGCCGCTCTGCGGAGCTGTCTAAACGGCTTTTGTCTTCGTTGGCCATTGGTGTCGGATTGATCGCCTGCGGCGTCGCTTCGATGGCATTGCTTACGGGGAGCCAGGAGGTTTCTCAGGCGCGCGAACGGGCTCTTGTGGTGCCCGCACGCGTCGATTATCCGGCTCCCGAGCTGACGCTAGCCGATTTGGAAGGCGTTTCTCGCTCGCTAAAGGACTATCGTGGGCAGGTGGTGCTGGTCAATCTATGGGCCTCATGGTGTCCGCCGTGTGTGGCCGAGCTGCCCACGCTCAACGCGTTTTATGGCGACTATGCAGATCAGGGATTTGTGTTGATCGGGATCAATGCCGGTGAATCTCCCAGCCATGTGAGGGAATACGTGCTTCAGAGACAGTTGAATTTCCCGATCTGGATTGATACTGAGCAGCGGGCCGGCGAGGCCTTTCGAACCATGAGCCTGCCCTCTTCCTTCGTCATTGACCGACAAGGACGGGTGCGCTTAGAATGGTTGGGCGCGATTGAGCGCACGATGTTGGATAAGTATGTGGTGCCTCTTCTTCGAGAGCAGTAACATCGTTGGTGAGAGCATCCGCTTTCTGTACGGGATCTTCCGTGAACCACCAATAGGAAATCAAAAACAGCTGCCTAAGTTCCTTGGACAGGCTGTTAAGACGGTTGGCGCCGATGTGAACGGCGTGGGCTAAAGCCGTTCGGCTACCAAAGATACTATTTTGCAATGCGGGTTCTTTCTCAATCAACGATCGCCCCGCCATCCATAGGTGTTTGTGGGAGAGGGCATCTCGGCTCTCCTAGGGACCGAGCTGCAGGTCTCCGTAGAGGAAAAGGTGCTAAGCTCCCAAGGCTATTTTTGAACTCTACTGCAAAAAGGTGGTTGAACCGCCAAGATCACGGAGTACGCAGAGACCTTACGAAGAACTCTGCGCCTTCTGCGGTTGGCTTTCGCAGTGGGCTCATCTTTGACTATCTGTAACCTATCCGTAGAGGAAAAGGTGCTAGCTCCTAAGGCTATTTTTGAACTCTGCTGCAAAAAGGTGGTTGAACCGCCAAGATCACGGAGTACGCAGAGACCTTACGAAGAACTCTGCGCCTTCTGCGGTTGGCTTTCGCAGTGGGCTCATCTTTGACTATCTGTAACCTA
>OGCI01000475.1_pt1 | contig 46565 bp, 43 predicted proteins | sample 1570021 | NCBI WGS metagenome assembly OGCI01 (sample SAMN06264664, study PRJEB24512) | hot springs metagenome | isolation source: Hot spring water | place: South Africa: Tshipise | collected 2015-06-21
TCCTGCCAATAGAGCCCCTGTCAAATTAGCTCCTGCCAATAGAGCCCCTGTCAAATTAGCTCCTGCCAATAGAGCCCCTGTCAAATTAGCTCCTGCCAATAGAGCCCTTCTCAAATTAGCTCCTATCAAATTAGCTCCTTCCAAATTAACCCTTCTCAAATCAGCTCCTGCCAATAGAGCCCTTCTCAAATTAGCTTCTGTCAATAGAGCCTCTGTCAAATCAGCTCCTGCCAACAGAGCCCCTGTCAAATCAGCTCCTGCCAACAGAGCCCTTCTCAAATTAGCTCCTGCCAAATTAACCCTTCTCAAGTCAGCTCCTATCAAATCAGCTCTTTCCAAATTAACCCCTCTCAAATCAGCCCCAGCTAAAACTAATCTTTGTGGTGATGGTTCTATTCCTAATTCTTGTAATTCTTGTAATTCTTGTAATAAATTAGTCCATACCATATATTTGCCTTTATTTATTGCTCCTTTAATCATTATCATTATTAATGAATATAATAATTTTTCTGATTTTAGATCAGGGATTCTTTCTAGATCAGGGATTCTTTGCATGATAGCATAAAGTAGTGGGTAATTTGATTTTAAATATTTTTCAGAATCTGGTAGTTTCAAAGACTTCATTTCTTTTAAAATTTTCTCAGCTTTATCAATTATTGATGTTGCTGCATCTTTCACCGCTAATTTTATATCTGTAACGTTACGTCTAACTTTTTCAGCACTTTCTGAGATAATGCCGCCTAGAAATTCATCAAACTTTTCGATCAATCCTTTCAATCTTTTCATTTTTTCTTTTAATTTTTTTTTTCTTCTAATTCTATTAAAGAAGCCGGATTCTCTTCTCCGGTTTCACCACGACCAGTCCCTACTTCTCCTTTTCTTCCTTCACCACCATAACCACCTTCAGGTGCCCAAAACTTTTTTGCAGAACCTACAGATAAATGAATGTTAGAAAGTGTAGATATAGATATAGACACAACGAATAATTGAGAACATTTATTAAATGGATTAAATGATAACTCAAATAATTGAGTTAACTGAAACCAAACTTAATTATAACACACTTTTTATATTATCTGCAAATCTTTTTTGTCTCAAAGTTTCGGTGATTCTAAAGAATAGTTCTACAATTTAGAGTTTTTAAGTTTTTTTAAATTACTTCAAACTATCTAAAACCTTTTTGATTGCTGTGAGTTTTCGCTCTATTTCTAAATATTCTTTTTCAGCCACAGAATCAAACACAATACCACTACAAGTTTGCGTAAAACCCTCGCTATAACCACCTTTTTCTTTAATAAAGAAACTTCTGATGGGAATACAAAAGGTACAATTACCATTAAATCCGAAATGACCAAAAGCCCCGCCATATGGCCCTCGTGGTTCGTTCTCGTTTTGATTAATAATTTTAATGGTTTCTATTTTTGGAGCCCCAGTTAATACCCCACCCGGGAAGACACTAGCAAGTCCAGTGAACATATCTTCATTTTCTTTCAAAATTCCCACAATCTCGCTAGAAATATGTTGAACATGGCTAAATTTTTTGATGTCCATCAATCGACGAACTTTTACTGTGCCAAACATAGATACTTTACCAATATCGTTGCGGTGGAGATCAACTAGCATGTTGTGTTCAGCAATTTCTTTAGGATCGTTTAGAAGTTGTTTGGCTAGCTCTCTGTCTTGCTCCACAGTCTCACCTCTACCAATCGTTCCGGCTAAAGGGAAAGTTTCGATTTCGCGATTTCTGGCCCTAAATAACAACTCTGGACTGGCCCCTAAGACAATTTCTGTATCAAATTTGCAATAAAACATATAGGGAGAAGGATTGACCTCTCTCAATTTTTCATAAATCTGTAAATATCCATTACCAGTTAGTCTGTATTTTGACTTAAAACCAACTTCACATTGAAAGGAGTTGCCAGCTTTAATTTCTTCAATAGTTCTATTAACTATTTCTTTGTGTTGATTTTTATCGATTGAGTCTCCGAGATATTCAATATTTATTCTTGTTTTTTTAGGTTTAGTTTGAGCAAGCTGCAAAATCTTTGGAAGCCTAGAACTGGAATAATAAAAGTAATTAATCTCACCGGTCATTTCGTCATATACTAATCCGTCGGTATATACTCCAAAATGGAATTGCTGGAAGTCTGGATGTTCCGATAAATTGAGTTTTGGTTCAAAATAATTGATTGCTTCATATGATATATAACCAACTAAACCACCAGCATATGTTCTAGAAATTATGTTCTGTGGAACAATTTGCCGCAGTACCCAATAAGGATTGATGTTTTCTAGTTTGATACAGTTATCAATCACTTTCAAATTTTCCAAATTTTCCCAAATCTCTGATCCATTTTGGTTTAGTTTAATTATTAAAGTCTGTTCTTTAGCGAATATAGTGGTAATGGGATCAAAACCAATGACCGAGTAACGAGAATCAAAGTTTTGGTCACCAAGAGATTCTAGAATAAAGCAGTTGGTAAAAGTCTGTTCGACGATTTGAAAAAACTCAAAGAAATCTATAGGTAGATGAACTTTTTGGTAAACAGGTTTTTGAGGTAGTTTGATCTTAGGAAACATAAGAACTTAGATAAGTAAAAACGCCGACTTTTATAAATCAGTCAAGTCAGGCAAAAAACTTTACACCAAATCAAGCAACAACAAAAAAACGACCCAAGAAAATACTTGGATCGCATAAAAACTCTTCTTAATTGGTTTCTATTCTGAATCTGATAGGGTTGGAGTAGGTTGTGGATCTGAAAAGATACAGCCCTCGTCCACGATAGCACCTCGACTTTTTAGGTAGTCTCGGGTTACTGGCTGCCTTTTTCCCTTTCTATTAATATAATAAGCTTCTCTGAAGTCACATCCTTTAAAATTAGCTCCTTTAACAATAGACAATGTAAAATTAGCCCCTTCAAACTTAGTTCCTTCCAACCTAGCCCCTGTAAACCTAGCCCCTGTAAAATCAGCCTCTGTAAAATCAGCCCCTGTCAAATTAGCCCCTGTAAACCTAGCCCTTGTAAAATCAGCCAATGGCGAAATAGCCAATGTCAAATCAGCCAATGTAAAATCAGCTTCTCTAAAACTAGCTCCTGTCAAATTAGCCAATGTCAAATTAGCTCCAGCTAAAATTAATCCTACTCGTGATGACTCCATTAATAATCCTCGTAATAAATCAGTCCATACTATATTAGTCCATACTATATTTCTGTTTTCATCCATTCTTTTTGTAATCATTACCGTCATTAATGGATGTAATGATCTTCTTGAGTTTGCACTATAGAGAGCATGGAATTCGAACCTGAGAGCATAAAGTAGTGGGTAAAATTTTAATTTTAATTCTGGGTAAAATTCTAAACAAGTCATTAAATATTCTTTATATTTTTCAAAATCTGATAGTCCCCAAGACTTAATTCCTTTTATAGTTTCCTCAGCTTTATCAACCACTAATCTTGTTGCTTCTTTCACCACTATTGGCATATATGCCCCATTTATAACTCTTTTAGCACTTTCCGAGATAAGATTTTCTAGAAATTTATCAAACTCTCTGATCAAAAAAATACGCTTCTCGTTCACGACGTCCACGGTAGCATCTCGACTCTCTAACCAGGCTGGGGTCATTGGGTGTATTTCTCCCTTTGTAGTATTTGCAGTAATTGCTCTTTCAATCGTTGTCATTATTAATGAATGTAATAATTCTTCTAATTTTACGTCAGAGATTCTTCGGTTGATAACATAAAGTAGTGGGGAATTTGATTTTAAATATTCTTCAAAATCTGGTAGTTCCAAAGACTTTATTCCTTTTATAATTTCCCTAGCTTTATCAATTATTAATCTTGTTACATTTTCCACTACTGATTCTATAGTATTTAGGCCATTTTCAACTTCTCTAGCACTTGTCAAGATAATCTCGTTTAGAAATTCATTAAACCCTTTGGTTAATTCATACATTTCTCTTTTCTTTTCAGCTTCCGCTTGTGTATGCTTAGCTTTCGCTTGTGTGTGTGCTTCTAAATTCGGAGAGAATTTACCTCCTGGAGAGGTCGGATCCTCAGGATACATTCTTTCTTCTTTTCTTCCTTCACCACCATAACCACCTTCAGGTGCCCAAAACTTTTTTGCAGAACTTACAGATAAATGAATGTTAGAAAGTGTAGACATAGACACAACGAATAATTGAGAACATTTATCAAATGAATTAAATGATAACTCAAATAATTGAGTTAACTGAAACTAAACTTGGCCGTAACACACTTTTTATTTTTTTGCAAATCTTTTTTGTCTCAAAGTTTCGGTGATACTGAAGATGATTATAATAAAAACTAATTGGCTGAACAACAGAAATGGTTTGTAGTCAGTTTGAATTAGTAAAGCTGACTGGGCGGTGATGGTTATGATTAAACTAGTAAATACCAGCACGGATATCTTGTTTACTCCTAAATCAACCAACCGAAAATGCCAATGCAAACGATCTCCACTAGAAAACGGGTTGCGACCATCTAGTAGTCTTAGACCCCAAACAAATACCAAATCGATCACAAACCAACCTAGGACACTACTAGCTGTAGCAATTTTGGCACCCGACAAAATGGCTAGCACTCCAATTACAAAGCCAATAACCCAGGAGCCACCTTCACCTAAGTATAATCTAGCGTTAGGAAAGTTAAAAGGTAAAAAACCGAGTATCCCAAACACCCAAATCATCGCAAACACAAATATCAGTGGTTGATTGACATGACTAAACAGGCTTACACTAGCCACAGACAACAAACCAATAATACCCACACTACTAACCAAACCGTCGTGTCCATCCAAAAATTTAGTAGCCCCGGTGCAAAACAAAAGCCATAAATAAGTGATAATCTCAAAAATATAAAGAATATCTGGAATATATTGGTTAAACGGAGGAGAGATAGCCTTGATTTGTAGTCCGCCAGCAAACATTGCCAGCAGTATGGCAGTGTTGATAAAAATCAGTTGATATTTAGCGGATAATTTATATTTGTCGTCCAGAAAACCCCCGAGAATTAAAATTGAAATTGCCACCAAAACCCAAATCAGCCTAAACGGCTCTAGATTTTTACCAAGTTCTTCGGTTAGCTCAAACCAGTTAAATTTGTTGATTAGCCAAACTATTCCCATCAAAAAACTACAAACTAAAGCAAAACCAGTTCCTCCAAGCAAGGGTATTGGAACCGGCTGTTTTTTACGGTGAGGCTCTAGTTTGGGGTCGTCTACAATTTTGTATTTAGTTGCTACTTTTAGAAGTAGTTTGGATAGTGTCCATGAGGCTATGGCTGAAATAAATATTAAAATCAGTAAAAGTTGAGTTAATTGCCACGACAAAATCATACAAAAATAAAGTAGGGGAAGAAGGTTTTTTTAGATTATTTCGTGCAGTCTGTTTTGTTCTATAGAAGTTTTAATTTCTCTAGCGATTCGCCTACCGGTACTCATTGGCACATCAAAAATTAAATCGGAGTAAGGTGATCCATTGATAAATAAGTTAGTACCAGCGACGATTCTAGCCGATATTTCAATTACATAGAATTTTTGATCTGGGGTGACAATGGTTTCAAGACAAAAAGGCCCATATAGACCTCTGGTTGGACAAATTTCTTTGGAGATTTTAACTACATTTCTACCCATTTCGTATAGATCCGCTAGTAATGACTCCCGAACAACTAGTGGGCTGTTACCAATTACTACAAAAGAAGGATCCATCTGTAGGTGCATCTGGGTAGATGCAGTCAACCTGCCAATCCCATCAACATTGGTTTCGTATCTTCTATCCAAACTTAAAATCTCTAAACGATCTTGTAAAAGTGAGTAAAAATAATGAATATAAATAGGACAGCCTATGATATACTCCTGAATCAGGATTTTATTTAGATCAAATTGTCTTGTTTTCATTTCTTGTTCAAACTCTTCCCTAGACGACACAAAAAAATAGCCACTACCTCCTCCAGCTCCATACATCTTAACTATGACTGGACGGTCAATTTGGGTATAATCATCAAAAATTTTGGGCAAAGTCAAACCAGCTCTACTTAGCCAATCCATTTGTTTTTGACGGTTGCTTTCCCACTTAAGAATATCTTTATTACCAAAATATTTAACCTTCATCTGGTCATGTTTTTGTTGATCGATGTAGGCTACCAGGGAACCATGTGGCACAATAATAGCCTCTTGCTTAAGCAAATAATCTTCTACCTTAAAAAAATCGTGGTAGCTATCCAAAGTAATTACTTCATCAGCAATTGGAAACAGTTCGGTATAAATTTTGGCTTGTTTTTTGGTAGAAATGAGAATAGTTTGAAAACCTTCGTCCTTAGCTCCTTTAACAATCTGTAGGGCACTGTGACTACCAATTGTGGCAATTTTAGGCATATAAGACTTATTTAGTGAATACTTGTTGAATGTCAAACAGTTGAGTGGTAGTGGTTGCATAAAATCAGGCTTAAATTAAGCAAAAGTAACAGTGTTTTCTAGAGTTATTTTATAGGACTTGACTTATCTATGTTTTTAAGTAGCATTTGACAGTCAACACAAATTGAAATGTAATATGGTTGGTGAGCAAGCTCAAATGGTGGAATTGGTAGACACGCTAGTTTCAGGTGCTAGTGCCGGCAATGGCGTGAGGGTTCGAGTCCCTCTTTGAGCACCAGTTGCAATAGTTAATGATAAAAATTAGTGTAAAAACAATAAAATAAAAGTACCTTTAAATTTGTTAGGTACAATCAGGTTTCGATGTTATTACGGCATGTTTTTCGAGTTTTTGAAACCCTAAACCTTGACTTTTGTTTTAAACTTATTTATCCTTTTAGTTGGTTAAACGTTTTCTGTTATGTTCCGTTCAGATGATCCAAACAAAACTTTCGTAATTTATACTGGTATAGGCATTATTGTTGGGGGTATTTTAGGAGCAATTTTAGGAATGATCCTAAGTAATTTTAGTCTTTGGTTGAGCTTGTTTGCTACAGTTGGAGCTTTAATCGGTGTTGCTGTTTTTTATTATCAAAAAAGCAAGTATTAAGAGTTTTGATTTGAAACCTTAAATGAATTTACATTATTAGTTCTATTAGCTTTTCTACACTGGATCTAACCCGATATTATACTTAGTATTATTCCTATCAAAAAACCAAGAAAAGAACAACACACAAGTATCAACATGTGCCATTTTACAGGGATTTTTCTGAAAGATTTCCAAAATTTGTCGATCATACTATTTTTAATAAAAAATATCTGATATTGCCACATAATAACTCTAAAAACAAATTTCAACCTATCAAAACGTTTAAAAACGACGAATGTCTGATTGAATCGGATCGCGAGTTTGTAGATCTTTTGGACAAAAAGTTGACTAGAATTATTTTTTCGAGTTTTTTGTATCTCGAAAAGTTTTTGCCTTATTTTTCAGGTATTTTTTTCACAAAAAAAGTCACAAAAAAGGTGGGCTATTGGCTAGGGAAAATTCTACTGCACTATTTTGACTCTGTCAAAAAATTTTTAGGTTATGTACACTATCAAAAATTCGGATATTGCCAAAAGGTATAATGTCTCTAACTCTACGGTAACCAGGTGGATTAGCTTGGCAGAAGAAGGTAAAAACAACCTTCAATTGTATAAAGTCAAAGGTAAAGTAAGGATTTTGGACAATGCCTATAACCATGCCGAAATTGCAAGATTGGTGCAGGAAGGTAAGAAATACCGCAGTAATATTGTTTGCAAAAGAGTTAGTGCTCAAAAAGAGTTGTATGACTTACTTAGTGAAGAGGATATAATAGATATTATCCGAGATATAGAGCAAAGAAAAACAATTAACAGTAAGTATGCCTACATTGGAGAAGGTGCCAAACTGTGGGATCAAGCTTTTAGCTTGGATTTAAGGCAATCTAGTTCTGAAACAGTCCGTTTGATTCAAGAATTAACTGGGTTTTTGTTTTACACGATGGCTTTAAAGCCCGAAGAGCCAATCAATATAGTAGATTTGGGTTCTGGAAACGGAATGGCGATTAAACCGATCATTCAAAAACTTATGGAAGAAAGGGTAATAAAAAAATACATTGCTTTGGATATTAGTAAACAAGTAACCCAAATTACTCGGCAAAATATCAGCAGATCTTTTCCCAGTTTAGAAATATTAACCTACCAAAGAGATTTTGAAAAAAGTAATTTTACTAAAATTATTTTGGAAAACAAGGCGATTGACGATGTTCCTAATTTAATTTTTCACTTAGGAAATATACTGTGTCAGTATAAAGACAGGGTTAGGGTGTTAAAAAATATCCAAAATGGAATGAGTGCTGAAGACTTATTGGTAATTGACTTTTTGTTGGATAATGAAGACAATTATTTCAATCTAGCCTATTCAAAATCTGATTTAGTGAACAAGTTACACCTCTGGATTCCTAGAATGTTAGGAATAGATGTTACCAAGTGCGAGCAAAAAATAGAATCGGAACCGAAGTTTGGATTTAATATCAAATACTTGATCCTAGATAAGGATTATGAAATTAGTTTTGATTTGTTTGGCAAGCGAAGAGTGTTTGAGTTGTTTAGTGGAGAAAAATTGATTTTGTGGAAAAGGAATTTGCTAACTTTGGAGACTTTTTTGGATGAAGCAGATCGAGCTGATTTGCAAGTGGTTAATTTATCAATAGAAAAAAATGGTAACAGTGCTTTGGCTATTTGTCGTATCAAGACTACTTAAAAAGTAAGTGTTTATAAATTTTTATAGTACGCTATCTAAAATCCTAAAAGAAGAATTTTTAGTATGCAAGTTTTAATTATCGACAACTATGACTCTTTTACTTATAATTTGTATCAATGTATAGGAGAAATCTTGTCCCGGCAAAGTTTTGTGCTGGATGTAGTTCGTAACGACGAGCTAACTTTGAATCAAATAAAATCTCGCAACTATGATCGCATTATAATATCGCCTGGTCCGGGTGATCCCTCAGATGAAGCTTATTTCGGGGTTTGTAGTCAAGTTATTTTAGAAATAGGTAAGAGTGTGCCAGTGTTTGGGGTGTGTCTTGGAATGCAAGGAATGGGACATTATTTTGGCGGTCGAGTGGTTAGAGCAAAATTACCAATGCACGGCAAAACTAGCCAGATTATACACAACAGCAAAGGAGTTTTTGCGAAACTGCCACAACAAATTGAAGTTATGAGATATCATTCACTCGTGGTTGATCCTATAACCTTACCAGATGATTTAGAGATAACAGCAGTAACCGTACCTATAGAGTTACAACACTTAAAGTTTGAAGAGATAATCAAAGATCATTTAGACAAAATCGAGATAATGGGTTTGTGCCACAAGCTTTATCCCATCGAAGGAATTCAGTTTCACCCCGAATCTTTTGCCACAGAAGGGGGTATGACTATACTTACCAATTTTCTATTTAGAAATTGATTCCAAAAAAATTTAGAGTGGATGTGAAAATTCTTTTGCCTGGACCTTTTATTTGAATATCTGGGAAATCTGCCTGACCTACCGCTTCTACTTTTCTCAAAACTCTTTTACAATTATCAAACATTAAATTATCTTTTAGTTCTACTTGTCTTATAAATTCTTTCAAAAACTCACTTCTGTGAAGTATAAATTCATAATCCACAAACAAGTTAACCACATCTCCTGAGTCCTCTAAACTATCTACAAAATTTTCAATTTGCTTAAAATTTCCCATCTCAAAAATTTTTTCTAAGTCGTTACTCAGAATTTCGTTTTGGGTTAGGATTTTAACGTTTTCGTCTTTATTAGTATATACAAAATCTGGATGTCGAAAACTGTTTGTTAGTTCGGTGTTACTGTTGACTACTCCTTCTAAATCTAGTAAGCGGATTTCTCTTATTAGTTGGTTACTTAAATATAAATCCCTGCAATGGAATGTATAGACAGCTGCATTTATAGAATCTCTAAGAAGTTGAATATAATGCAAAACTTGATTTCTAAACTCTTCTGGAGAGTAACTATTGTTTTTTGGTTTTGAGTTTATTTGCCCCAAAAACTCGACCCTTTGATGTTTAGCCAAGTCTCGAAACCCTTCAAGGTCAAATCTGTGTTCATTCAGTTGTCTAAGTAGACAAGCGGGTAGGCTAAGGTTGATATGAAAATTGGAATAATAATGCAGTAGTTCTAAAATATAGTTACTGATGAGCTGGTAATTTTCTCTTGGCGTTTCTAGCAAAAATTTGTTAGTGTCGAAAATGTTTTGATAGTCTTTATTTAAATTATCTGATTTGCGTATGTAATTTTCACTAAAATTTAGGTAAAAGCAAACCCTAGTCATCCTACTTTTAATTTATGTTTATGTATCTTTCAACTATGAAGTATAGTTTATATTTTGTTTTTATGCAAGTTTTTCGCTAAGCTAGGTTAATTTTTCGAGTATTAATGTATTAATAAATAAATACTTTTATTTTGGAAATGAGCTGTAGCCATAAACAAAAAAGTAAAAAAGTTTATAGACCCAATTTTGGTTAAACCGAGTATTTGACAAATTACCTTACCAAAGGTTCAAAACTTGATGAATAATGTTCATGCTTGATTTACCCTGTTAGTTAACTGAAGTTTTTTAAAGACATATCACCATTTACTTCAATCGCAAAACTGTGTCTTTGGTTATTACTCCAGATCCAAAACCACATATAAAGGCTTCTCCCAATATACCACTCTCAAAGATACAAGAGCTTATAAAAGCCAAGCGAACTGGATTAATAAAACACTCGCCAAAATCCAAGACCTAAATTTTAGGAAAGATCAATTAAAAAAAACGAATAAAATAGTTCTCTCTGAAAGAGAGTACGACATAAAATTTAACGAAACGTGTCAACTTATCTGTCGCAGATAATACCTGTATTTTACCTAAAAACTTAACTGTAAAACAAGGTTTGATTAACTTTTATAAACAAAAATTGAATGAATATCTAGATCAAACAGTTACTAAGTTTCCTACAGAAATGCACCTAAGTTAAACCAGCTTAGAATTACCAGTGCTTCAAACAGATTCAGTTCATGTAATAATCGTAAAAGGACTTTTTTAGTTGGTTGAATGTTGTATTACCAACTTGGGTTATAGATTACACAACAAGTTCACGAACTAGTTCATCTAAAAGAAACGAACCACTCTCAAAATTTTTGGAAAATATAGCACAAAATATTACCTAAATTACGAGCTGGCCAAAAAATGTATCAAACAAAAACCCACACCAGCTAAATTGGCTTTAATAAAATCTAAACAAAACTTGATTATTTAGACCCTAGGATTAAGTGTTGAATCTGGTTCTGATGGTTAAGGGTTGCTTACTTGTGGTTGTGTGTCATTCTTTTTGCTAATAACCAAAGCAAAAATAGCACTGAAAATCGAACCAGCAAACAAATTGAAAATTACTGATACAAAAAATTGATATATGAAATTAAAAACAGGAGTAGGCTCTCTATCTCCATCTGTAGTTAATTGTGTATTAAACCCCATATCTTGAAATATAGAAGATATTTGATTTCCAACTTCTAAAACATTCTCAGCAAAAACTGCACTAGCTATACCTGTAATGAAACCATACGTGAGCCCAATAGTCAGACTAAATAAAATACCAGCTAAAAACCTCTTTTTAAAATTCTCTAGATTATCTTCATTCATTATAAAATAGAGTAAAATTAGATAAGTTACTAAAGATACTAGACCAGCCAGCAGACTTATAGAAATCATCATAGTACCAAGTGATATAAAATCTATCAATCCAAAAAATAAACCAAAAGCTGTACCAAAAAGGACCGACTTACTTAGATTTTGCACAGGTATACTCATAGGCATACTTATCATTTAAAAATTTAAAATACACAAAATAAAGTTAGTGTTAATGATTGTTAATGATTAAATCAATTTAATTCAAAAATTAAATTCAAAGTTAAATTCAAAATTTGAATTAGGAAGGAAAAATTTTGGTGATTTTGTCAAGATATTTGTTTAAGTGAATTGATCAAAAAAAATATTTGTTAACAACACTCAGAGAATTTCTTAAAGCTTAAAAGAATTAGTTGGATTATTTATAAAGTCAAATAAGGCCGATTAATAAGCTTAATGATGTCAGTATTGGTATAATTGATATAATACATTCAGAGTATCTACAAAGACTCTTGTTTAGAGTTGTGAAATGAAGCAAATTTTATGTTAATTTTTCAGATTTTACTAATTACAATGCTAATAAAAAAGCACCACTATACCAAAGTGGAATATTAGAAACTTTTATTTGTTCAGTTTTAAGCCAGAATTCGGGATTGGTTAAATCTAAACTAAGTCTAGTCTTAGCCTCAAAATGTTGTTTAAAATTAGTAATATTCAAATCTAATTTATAGTTGTCTTTAAGCCGTTGTAAGTTTGCACAAAAATTATCTATTTCAAAATCTTTTTTAACAAAGATACAGGGGACTGGGTTTGGATTATGGGCTGTGTCTACAAATTTTCGACCATCAACCTCCACTTCACCTACCACTTCTATATTACCGTGATCGGAAATTAAAAGTATTTCCAAATTTCCAGTATCAACCAATTTCATAATCCTGGCTAGCTGAGTGTCCAAAAACTCCAAAGTTGTTATTGCCGCTTGTATATCACCAGTGTGTCCTATTATATCTGGAGCGGCATAGTTAGCTATAATATAGTCATATTTTTGATAATTTTGCACAATGTAATCGGTTATTTCTCGAGTTTTCATCTCTGGCATTTCGGCATGAGATTGTACTTTATTAGAAGGAATCAGTTTATCTTCTTCACCCTCAAAAACTATTTGTTGGCAACCGTTGAGGAAAAAAGTAACATGATTGTATTTTTCGGTTTCGGCTATGTGTAATTGAGTTTTACCCATCTCAGCAATTCTTTGAGCCAAAGTATTTTGACTTGGTTGAGATCTAAAAATTGGATAACACCCATCGGTATGGTTCGGGTTGAAATTCTCAAGGCTTGAGTCTAAATAAATTTCACCACCGGCTCCGTAATCGTTAGTAGTTAAAATTGTCCAGTTGGCTTGCAATGTTCGATTTAGACCACTTAAAATTATGGTCAGCTGTCTAAGACGATCGGTTCTAAAGTTAATTAACCAAATGGTTTCACCTGTTTTTATACCATATCCACTTGACACTTTGATAGGAGTAATGGTTTCATCAAAATTATTTTGGGTGTAGGATGCTTCTGACAGTTGTTCTAGGGTTTTTTGAATTTCATCAAAGGTTACTTTTTCTGAGTGTGGTGTAAAAGATCTAAAGTTGATTTGGGTGTTTAGTTTTTTTGCAAAAAATTCTTTAATTTGATGATAGGATTTTTCTAAAATTTCTTGATCTAAGCAAACTTCTAAACCCTGCCAATTTCGTTCGTAATTTTTGTCTCTGTCCATCAAATAAAAACGGCCACCAAGGCTGCCTAGGGTTATTTTGGTTTTTTGTTCCTCATTTAATTGCAAACTCTGCATAAATTTCTGCCAAGTTGTCACTAGACTTTGGCGATCTGAATCCCGTCCATCTGAAATTAAATGTAGGATGACCTTGTCTGCTCCTGCATTAAGACTAGAGTTAATCGCTCCTATCCAATGTCGCATATCAGAATGTACACTAGAAGTAGAAAAAAGCCCAAATAAGTGAATAAATTTTGGAAACAGAGCAAATTTTTTGACAAGCAAATTTTTGGGGTCAAAAAGTTGGTCATCAGACAATTGGGAAAAATTACTTAGCGAAGATTCGGTAATTTGTAGACTAAGCTGTTTGACAAGTTTTAGCCCACCGATGTTGGTGTGACCCACTTCACTGTTACCAACTAGTCCATCTTCCTGACCCACAAATTCACCATCAGCATTAAGAGTTATCCAGGGATATTGGCTAAGAATTTTTCTAAAAGTTGGCATTTTAGCGAGACTTACGGCATTACTGGGGGCTGCAGGAGAAAATCCCAAACCATCAAGAATACACAACATTTTGGTAGGCATAGAAAAACCGAAATATAACCAAGCAAGTTAATTTGATGGTAACAAGGTTGTCAAGCTGGCTGAAAATGATTTTTTGACGATGATTGTGTTTGAGAATTGAGGCGACTAACTCATGGTTAGGTCGAGAGAGTTAAAATCAAACGTCTTATGAATTAATTTGAAGTCTTGTTAGGAAGTAAAAAACATCCTAATATTCTCAAGTTCCTATGAAAAAATAGTAATAATTAATAAATTAATAAAAAATAAAAATAATAAAAAATAAAAATATAAAAATTAATGAAAAAATAATAAAAATTAATAAAATGATAAAAAATTAAAAATTGAGCTTGTAATACTTCACTATGTGAATTTTTGACAAAAATTACTAAAACGTAAATGACTTGCGGGTTATTAAAATAATATTAAAATAATATTAAAATAAAAGTTTTATGTCCGAAAATAGTAAGTTTTTAGCAGGTTTGGAAGAAGGTTTTGCTAGAATAATATCTCTGATTCTGACTTTGATATTTTTTCTTATTTACGTTGTAGCCGTAGAAGAAGTGGTGTTAAATTGGCTCCAAGCTTTAGCTTGGCTTGGGTTGTTTTGGCTTGTTTATGAAGTTATTTCACTTTTGTTGTTCAGTGTGTTTGTATTTTTTACCAAAAATAAAATTTCTAAGCGAGATTCTAGTGTGGAGAACAGCCAAAAAACGCCATCAGACAGCGAGTCGTTTATGAATAACTTCACAGAAGGATCATAGTTTGATAATTGTAATTCCTGTGATTGTGGTTTCTGTGGTGATTGTGGTTCCTGTGATTTTTAAGTTTCTATTAATTCAATGACTCCCTTCCATACAGAATTTATCTACTTTTTTTAAATAAATCTACTTTTTTTAAACCTTGACAAAGATAGTAATTTTCAAAATGGTGAGTGTCACTTTAAAACAAGCAGTGTCTATCTGCTCTTTGTTGTTTTTGTTAGGAAATTTTATTAAACCTTATTTGATTCGTTGTAGACATGCCAGCACTAAAAGACTATTGGCCACTAGTTATGGAGGACCTTAAGGGTAGGTTGAGTGCAAGCAATTTTAAAGCTTGGTTCTCGTTGGTAGACTTTGCTGAAATTCAAGAAAGTGGTCGTAAGCTGGTTATATCTGTACCTTCTGATTTTCACAAAAAATATATTGATAGTAAGTTTCGTAAAGAAATATTTGCCTCTGTCGTCAAGTATTATCCTCAGGTTATTCACGTTGGTTATAAGATAGTTAAACCTGCTGAAACTAAAAACCAAGAGATTCAGCAAGCTCTATCTTTAGAACCTTTATCAGACGATTCTTTTGAAAAGCAGCCGATAGACAATGCATCTGAGCCAGAACCAATATCTAGTTATTTACCTAAAAAAAGCCTAAATAATCTCAACCCAAAATACACTTTCGAAAATTTTGTTGTTACTAGAAATAATGAATTAGCAGCAAATGTAGCGATGGCGGTAGTGGAGGATATGGGTAAGCTATACAACCCTTTGTTTATCCACTCTAAAGTTGGTCTTGGTAAGACTCATCTACTGGAGGCTATAGGTAATAAAACTGTTGAAAAACGACCGACTTTTAATGTCAAATACATTCCCGCCGAAACTTTTATTAACCAGTGGATAATGAGTTTGCAAAGAAAAGAAACCGACAAATTTAGAGACTATTACAATTCGATTGACTTGCTTTTGATTGACGATATTCAGTTTTTTACTGGTAAAGAAAGTACTCAAGAGATCTTTTTCCATATTTTTAATTACCTTCACCAAAACAATAAACAAATTGTTTTAACTTCTGATAAGCCCCCTCAAGAGCTTATTGGTATTCCTGAGAGATTGGTTTCAAGGTTTAACTCCGGAATGGTGGTTGATATTACCAAACCTGAATTAGAGGATCGTTTAAGTATTCTTCAAGACAAGATAGCTCGCATGCAGCTGATTATTGATGACAAAAAAGTTTTTAAAATTGCTGAAAAGATCAGTACCAATGTACGAGACTTGGAGGGAGTTTTAAACAAAATTCAAGCTAGAATCAAGTTAATGCCACATTTGGACTTTGACGATCGTGACCTGGACAGTATTTTGTCTAGCTATTGCAATCACGAACCAACTTTAGATGAACCTATTAAAGGCTTAAATCCTGAAGCAGTACTTCAAGCTATTTGTCGGATTTTTTCCATTCAAAAACAAGATATAATAGGCAATAGTCGTGAAAAAAATGTCGCTCTAGCTAGACAAATTGCTTTTTGGTTTTATAAACATGAATTAGATTTAAGTTACCCTGTAATCGGCAGATTGTTTGGCGGTCGCAACCACACCACCGTTATGCATGGACACAACAAAATCGAGGAATTACTTAAAACTAATCCTAAAATTAAAGATAAGGTAATGATGGCTAAAAAAATGTTGGCGGGAAGCTAGTCTGGATATTTATTTTGTAATCTTGACTAAAAGATTCAATAGATCTAGCCTTGTCAATTGTTGTTCTGTTTTTACCTAAATTTTAGTGTTTTGTTATGCTCAATTTTTCAGATGTTAAAATAGGTTCTGTAATTAATTACAATAATCAACCTTGTGTGGTTATTAAGTGTGATTTTTTAAGAATGCAACAGCGAAAACCAGTCAAAAAATGTGTTCTCAAAAACTTGATTACAGGAAATAATATGGAGTACAATTTTAAAAGTGGTGAATCTGTGGAAGAAGCTGAACTTCGCAAGGCTTCGGCAACTTTTATGTATATGACTGATGATACGGTCAGTTTTATGGTATCCGATACTTACGAAACTATTGATTTGCCTATAGAGATTTTGGGTGGTAAAGAAGGTTATCTAAAAGAGGGTTTAGAGGTTAACATTCAATACTTTAACGAGGAACCTATTTCTGTTGAATTGCCTATCAAAGTTAGCTATTTGGTCACTCAAACTGAGGATTATGTAGAAAAAGGTAATACTTCAGGTAATGTTTTTAAAGATGCTGTAATTGAGACAGGAATTACGGTTAAAGTACCAGCTTTTATCAAAACTGGTGATAGAATAATTCTCAACACAGTTGAAGATGAATATGTTTCGAGGGATACTGAAAAGTAGGAGACATATTGTTAATCTATAGTTTTTTAATGATTAAATTTGATTTTTGATTCCAGGTTTTGTATAGTTTTTGTTTTGTATGAATTTGCGAGTGTGTATTTGTTGTTGTCGTTTTGTCTGAGTTTAAAACTAGCTTCAGATTGAGCAAGCAGATTGCTATTTTTATTTTTCAGTTTAACCAATCTTCATTTTTTACCGCTTATTTAGTAGTAATACAGATAACCTATTTTGTGATAGTTTTACAAAAATCTAGAAACATGGTTAAATTAAACTTCATTTTTTTCAAAAAACCATGCCAGAGAATTTAAAACCAAGAAGTGAAAGAGCACCTACCACCAGTAGAAAGATTGTAGAGGTTATAAGACGAGGTTTAGTGATCATTGATAATTTAACCTAAAAATTTAACCTATAAAATTAATATTAAAATTGATATTAATAAGGAAATATTTTCCGTATTCCTATAGTTTCTCCTTCAATAGCTGGAGCACTTGGTATTGATCCTAATACCGTATTGCAATGTGGTATTGTCAGTCTTGCAAGTACTGGGTCAGTAGAATCTGGTTTGATGTTTCTGTTATGTAAAACAGATAAGAAGTTGTTTATTACTAAGTTGGTATTGAATATGGTGAATTACCAGCTTTGGCTGATTATGTGGAAATTTCAGATTTATCCGAAAATGATAAAATTGGTAATAAACTGAAGAGTTTATTTGTATAACGTAATATAACGTAATAAGATTAAATCTAACCGATAAACTTATTTTCACTTTTGGAAACCTAAAAACTGCTTAATAGATCTTTCTTAAATGAAAAAGAAGCTATGGTACACAAAACCAACAGACTTTCCTGGGGAACCTGTCGTAAAACAGAAAAATTTATAGGTCTTGACCAGAGGGATTGCCAGAAGAGGTTATAAAACGCCTAAGAGCAATTTATCCGGATTTTGGAGGCCCGATCAACTTTAATTAAGAGATTTTGTTAGATCAAATACAGGAGATAAGAAATCGTCAGGTTGACATAGTTTATTACCTCATAGATAATCGTCCAAAATTTGGTGTATTACAAGTAGTATTTGTTTTTTTCGTAGTTTTGTTATACTACATATCGGGATAGTTTTGAAAGATGGGGGTAATCATTTTTTTGCATCTATTTGTAGTTGCTGAAAATAATCCAGAACCCGAGAGGATTATATAAAAAAGATGTATGAAGAGGAAGGAGAAACTAGTATTTTTGACCCGTTACGTCTATTTTATGATAAATATTTGGGAGATCTCCCCAAAGACGACCAAACCAACCAGCCGTTCCAGCGATGATTTACTAGCATATCTTTTAGAACAATCAAATAAAAATCTAGTTCACGACTTCGGATAAGAGAAGCTTAGCTATTGAATCTTCTCAACCACTACAGAGACAAACGGAGCCTGCATCACGGACAGAATCCGATAATCCTGTAACAACAATTGTTGGGTGGTTTAAGAATGCTTAGAATGTAATTGATGATTGGTTTTGTAAACAGTTGCAAAAAATACGACAGAGAGGTTAGAAAATAATGGGGAGAATATTCAAAAGGAGATAAGAACAGCAGAGCAAGATCTTTTAAATTAGCTCAACGAAGAAAATGAAAGCCTTAGGAAAGCAAGATGGAAGTTCGAGAGGGAGCTGGGAAATAAACAAAGAAGTAGACTATCTCGGTGATTTTTGGTAACATTCTTTTTGCTGCTTAAGAAGCAAATTTAAAACTAATTTGTTTCTTGCCAACTTTTTAGGATTGAGTGAGGGTTTTGGTAACCTCGAGAGGTTAAGAAAGCTAGAACTTTTTGTTTAGTTTTTGGTTCGATATTTTGCCAGTTTTTAATTTTATATTTTTGGGCAATCTTGTTTTTTAATTCAAGTGGGGTTTGTTCTTCAAAATTTTTTAAAGCTGAAATAATAACTTCGTTCGGTAGCTTACGACTTTTTAGTTTTTGCATCAACCATTTTTTACCTTTGGACTGACCATAATGATATACTAGATTTTGAGCCATTCGTTGCTCATTAATAAAGTTTCGAGATTCAAGCCAATTTAAAGATTGGTTGATTTTGGTTTCAGAAAAACCTTTAGCTTTAGCTTTGGCTGTGAGTTCGTTTTTGCTATAATCTCTGGCAGAAAGGAGCCTCAAAAAGTATTTTGTTAGTTGGTCTTGGTTGTCCTGCATTTTACTAAAAAGTTAATTTTGTGCACGAATTTCAGTAATTATCTTTGGGTTGGAGATAGCCGTTTGACCAATTAAGACGATATTAAAACCTTTGGTAAATAATTCTTTTGCTTGACTGACTTGTTGTATTCCGCTAAGCGAAGCCTTGAGTAAGTTCTTAGGGAGCAAGTTGGCAAACTGAAAACTGTGAGTATAGTCCACTTGAAAAGTTTCCAGATTGCGATTATTGACTCCCAAAATAATTTTATCATGAGCTCTCAATCTATTTATTACAGGTAACACAAAGTCTAGCTCCTGCTGGTCATAAACTTCCACCAACGGTTGTAAGTTTAACTGTAAACTGAGGCTAAGCAACTCTACAAAATTATCTGGGCAAGCTTTATAAATCAGCAAAATCAAGTCAGCTCGGTAAGCCTTGGTTTGATAAACCTGGTAAGGATCAATAATAAAATCTTTACGAAGTAAAGGGAGAGAAGTTTGGCTTCGAATCTGGTCAAAAAGTTCTAGACTACCACCAAAAAAAACTTGATCTGTCAAAATAGACAGAGCATTAGTTCCGTTTTGTTCATAAATTCTAGCAATATTTAGAAGGTTTTGGGAACCAATTAAACTACCAGCACTAGGGCTTTTGGGTTTGATTTCAGCAATTACTTGAAGTTGATTTTGGTGTTTTAGATGAGTTGGAGTATAATTATCTAATTTTATTTTTGCCAGTAAGGCGGGTAGGGAAGTTTGTTGTTTTTGATTAGCCACCACTTTGGCAGTGTTTTTCAGAATTTTACTTAAAAATGACATATTCGTTTTTTCGCTAATTACGGTTAAACTCAATATGTTGGTGATATTTTTTCATTGCAGTTAGTACCAATTCTACAAATTCGTTTAATGGTATATTGAGAGTTTTTTCACAAGTTTTGATTAATTCGCGATTCACTTGGGCAGCAAAACTTTTATCTTTTAATTTTTTGATTACACTTTTAGCTTCAAGATCTTGAATTGACTTGGATGGTCTGACCAAGGCACAAGCATTGATAAAACCTGTAAGCTCATCAGCCGCAAAAAGAGTTTTTCTAAGCAAAGTATTAGCTTCAATTCGGGTTCCACTTTCTTCAAAACCAACCTTTTGACCATCTACAATCACAAAACCGTAATGACTGAAAGCATCGTCAATAATTTCTGTAGGAATTTGGTTTTGTAAAAGTAATTCTCTAGTTTGGTTACCACAATGGATACTAGGGTCTTTGCCACAAGCATCCCAGTCTGTATCGTGAATTAAACCTACCAAAGCCCATCTTTCAGCTTCGTCACTATCACCTAAATGATTGGCTAGTTCGAACATTACAACTTCGGTGGAAATAAGGTGAGAGAGTAAAGTAGGAGTAACATAAATAGAAAAAAGTTTAGAAATATTGTTTCTTTGGATGGTAAAGAGTTTATAAGAAATTGGTTTGGGAACAGAAATTGAGGTAGAGTTGACTGGCTGTAGTGACATATATTGTTGTTATTTGGAGTAATCTTTTAATTTTTGATTGTTTCTCGAGAGACTTGGTTGTTTTTCGTGAATCCAAGGTTGATCAAGAGATCAACGATCTTTAAAAAAAAAGGGTTAAACAAAAAAACTCCTTTGTCAAAGGACGAAAAATAAATTAGTTAATTTGTATACAATTTTTACAAATTTCCTTAATTTTTTTAAGGGCTGACTCAAAACCGACAATTCGTGTGGGCATAATATGATCTTCAAGGCCAAGTTCTACTAACAAGTTTGAGTTATCAGACAAAATATCTTCTGGCGTATTTCCATTGTATACGTTAATCAAAATAGCCACAAGACCAGCTACAATTTGCGAGTCACTACTACCTTTAAAATACATTTTTCCGTTTATTTTTTCACCAACTAACCATAATCTAGAAGTGCAACCTTGAACTCGATTTTGCTCTGTTTTTTGGTTGTCATCAACAGGATTCAGTTTTTTACCTAAATCTATTATAAGCATATATTTTTGCTCCCAATCGTCGCAATTCAAAAAATACTCGACAAGTTTGTTTTTTTGTTCTATAATAGGCATTATAATAGGCATACAAAATTTTGTCGGTTTGACAATTAGTCGTATTTTAACTATTTCCATATTGATGATTTTTTAATAAAAATGCAAGGATATGAGAAATACTAAAGAGTATGATGCAAAGGCTTTTTTGGCGATCTTTGGTCTTTTTAGTGTTCTTTTTTTACTTATTTTAACAGAGATTTTTGCTTTTGATGAACATAAGCCCAGTAGATTTTTCTTAAAACCAAACCGCACGGAACCTGTAGTGGCTTCTGTGTTTGAAGATGTTAGAAATTATAGAACAAACCAGACAAATGTTAAAATTTATTTAACTACTCAAGACCTATTGGTGGGGTCTTGTAGGTCTACTGTGGGTGTGGATAGAGTGATCTATACAGACTTAAATCCGATCAGAGATAGACTAAGTGCTCTTTTTGAGGGTCCAACAATTGGGGAAAAAGCGAATGGATATGTTTCTAGTTTTGAAGGATGGAATCAAGTTTTTATGGGTACAGTGTTACAAAAAGATGGAACTTTGTTAATTCGTTTTAGTGAAGAGGTTACTAATCCAGAAAGCCATTTTTATCTAGGCAAATTTGACAGTGATTGTGGAAGGGGTGTATGGCAGCAGATTTATCAAACAGTGAAAGCCGATCCTCGGGTTAAGTATGTAATTTTTATGGTTAATAATGATCCTTTAGTTTGGAATAAATATATTACTAGATTTGAATGCCCTCCGATCAAAACAGAACAGATGACCGATGAAGATTTCGTCTTTATACAGAAGCAGTGTGGTGTAAAAAGATAACAATAGTTAAAAAAGGTTATTAATGCTGATATTCTGTTTAGACCTTTTCTGAGATGCGCATAAGACGTAAAACTTGGTAATGAAATAAGAAGAGGGTTTTCTTGACATTAACCTAAAAACAAGTCACTGCTTCACAGTTGGTATGTAAATCTATGTATTTTTCATATAGAAAAATCTTTTTAAGATCTTTTGCTGTATTTTTTCTAGGACTTAGTCCTTTTTTGACGGTTTATTCACTGGGATATAATTTAGATATTGACCAAGTCAAACTGACCCATTCTGTAGATATTACAGTCAGCACTATTCCAAGTGGTGCCAGTGTTTATAACAATGAAGTTAAGGTAGCTACGACTAATGTTGTTGGCTCCAAATTGACTGCTAGGGATGGAGAATTAGTAAATTTAAAAGTAGTTAAAGATGATTTTTTGTCTGAAAAGTTTGATATATGGGGTAAACCCAACCAAAACACTATTGCAAGACTCTCTCCTTTAGTTTTACTACCCGCTAAAGGCAAAATGATATCCTCGGATGATAGGAAAAAATTACTATCTCTGATTAATAAAGATTATCTTTTATATTCACAAAACAATCAACTTTTTGCCCAACTTTATAGTTTTGCTGGAATTCTTGGTAATCCTGAACCTGTGGCTTTGGCTTCTCCAACTCTAATTTCTAGAATTGATCAAAATTATTGGGAGGATTTGTTTGATGGTATTTATTGGCAAAGTTCAAGCGATTTACTTTTGCACCGCTTTCAAGGAAATTGGTATTTATTTGATTTAAGAAGAACAAACCTAAATATTTTAGACGTGGTTAGATTAGATGAAACTAGCGTTTTAGCTCTTGATGATCAAAAAAAAGTCTGGATTATAAACTTTTTTTCTTTACCGAACCATCCGACCAGTTTAATTACATTTTTAATTGGTGAAATTGACGGTATATCATATACTAGATCTCCGGATAGTATTTGGTTTTGGAGAAGTGATCGAATATTCAGAGTACCAAGAGGGAATATTAGATTATTTGCTCAGAATACAGATATTTATGAGTATCTACGATTTGAAAATTTTGGTAGAATTGCTAGAAACACAAAAGTTGACGACATTTTGGACTCAAAATTTGTAGTAAAAGCCGTGCACCAAGGTTTAGCTTTTAAAATTGATCATTATATTTACTATATTCCTGATTTTGCTCGAAATCAACCAATTTCAATTGCTCAAGATGTGCTTGCTTTTTCCACTGCAGGCAATACTCTAATTTGGCTTGATAACCAATTTAGTCTTTATACTGACAATCTTAATCTGAACAGCAAACAATTTATTGGAAACTTGAATTTAAATCTAAATAAAATCGATAAAAGGCAACTAAAAGTAATTTATTATTTCAAATGGAGAAGGGTTTTAGTTTATACACCAAGTCAAGTTTTTGCTGTTTGGTTTGACAAAGATATTATTAATTATAGTGTGGTTGGTTATCATCCAGTTTTATGGATCGACAATGCCTTTTGTGAAAGTGAAATTGTACAGGATTTTCAATTTTGTTCTAAAGAAAACAAGTTGTTCGCCTATCGTAACACAGATTTATGGTAAGTAAGTTTTTTGTCGAATCTAGACTACTTAAGTAGTAAGTTTTCAAATTAGTAAGTTTTCAAATTTTATTTACAAAGTAAATTATCATAATAATTAATAAGTATCATAATAATAGCTTCACTTTTAGATCACTAAAAATGTGCTTTCTCCCTCTGTCAATCAGTGGGTCAGGGTGATTTTTGAAAAAAATAAAGGGTAGGTAATTATTTACGGATTGGGGATAAGATCAATCCCTCTTCTACTAACTCTAACTGCGAAAAACTTAATGTTAAATGTTGGCTTATAATTTCTTCTAATTTCTAGCTAGTGGTTGTTTGTAATACTTTTTTGACAACTAAAAGACAGAATAGTATATTTTGCACTAGGTTTGGTAATTTAATTTAAACAAGAAATAAAATTATGTCCGACACTACTTCTACCAAAGATACTCTTACTTCAGATTCAACCAATACTTTTCAACAAAAAGTTCAACCGGAAATTTCCTCTAAAGATCAAACAGTAGGATCTTTGGCCTTTGAAGGCAATCAAGGTGATGTATCAAAAACTGTAGGTGCTTCGGAAGTGGAAATTGATCCTTTAATTGAGCTTGAAATTCAAAATTTAGAGAATCAAAGACCAGTGAGTATTTTTCATAATAGAAAAGTATCCTTAATTATTGCTATTTTAGTTGTATTGATTTTTGTTAGTATAGGGGTTTTGGGTTATATGTTCTTTACCCAAAAACAAGGTAATTTAAATTTTGGCGGGGACAGAGAAGAGTCTTTAGTAGAGCAGAAAATAGAAGAGAAAATCGTTATCGAAAATGAAGATTCAAAAATTTTGGACGAATTAAAACACAAACTGGTTTATGGCTCTGCAGATTCAAACACTAACTCAAACGAGACAGGATTTGTAAAATATTATTCTCCTACAATCAATACTTTGCTTCAATTTTCTGCAGAAAAATATAGAATTAGAGAAAATTTTATCGGGGTATTTTTTTCTTTTATAGGTGGGGGGTTTGATATTAATAACTATGGTAAAATGTTTGTAGTTAAAAAAGCTAATCTAGATACTCAAATTCTTGAATTTTTAGTAAAGGAAAACGAAAATCTAAGTGATTTTGAAATAATTAGTAAAACAAAAGATAAACTTAGCAAGCTACATATTCGCTTTTCTCAGCCGGCCTCTGCTTTTGAAAATTCTTCAAAATTTAAGAAAAAAGAAAAAATTTATCTAATTAGAGAGTTTTCAGACCAATTTTTAATAGCAGAGTTAGTTTTCGATCAGAATTTCGAGATTGAGCCACATGAAAAAAATTTTACAGCCATATTATCCACAGCAATAATCGATCCTAAAATTGATAACGAGATTCAGGTCGTACTTTCTGACTCTAATCTTACAACCACTTTTGATAGAACAAAATGGGAAAATTCGTTTATATCTAGCAATAGTGCTAATTTTAAGTTTCTCAACAAAGGTGAAAAGCCAGAAATACAATATCCTAACACCACATTAGGATTAAACACTACTCATCTTTTTGGGGATCGTACAAATCAAGATGAAGAGCAATATTTTGAAGACATCATAGTTAAAAGTATAAAAGACACCTATCAAAATAAAGATTTTGTCGAAGAGGATAAAAGCAAACAAAAGATTGGGGATATAGAATATTTTGTATATAGTTTTAGTTATAAATCTTTTGAAGTAGATAAAGATAAAACCTTTGGTTATGTTTATTTGTCCAAATTGCGAGATGACTTATTATTAGAAATAAATTTGAGAACAAAAGGTAGAGATTCTGTAGGTTTTAAAGAAAGCCAAGAAATTATAAAAAATATTAGATATAAAGAGAATATAGATACTCTATCAACATCAGAAATTATTCAAAATCAATTTAAAGATAAAATAAAAACCGCTGGTCAAGTACTTGGCACCAATTCTGTCGAAATTGATACTTCTACAATTTTAGCCAGACCTGCTACTTTAAGAATATTTAACAAATCTTGTATCAATTTAAAATTTAGCACTAAAACTCCTTTGTATGGTTTGGCAGGAAAAACTGAAACTGTTTGTTCAGCGACATTTGGTACTGGATTTTTCATAAACAAAGATGGATATTTACTTAGCAACAGTCATGTAATGACGCCTAACAAGTATCAAGTATTAAAAACTAGCATGAGTATTCCGATGAATGAATCTTTTTGGAAGAAATACATACAGGAATTAAAAATCAATAACCCAAGTTTAGTGATAAATGAATTGGTGGTATTAACAACTTTATTTGAGCAAGAGAATATGAAGGTTTTGGAAATGGTTCCAAATTACACCAATTATGCGGGCAAAGATATTCCTTTTGAGTTTGATACTAATCTCAACTTAATTAACTCAAAAAATTATATTAAACTTGATTTAATAGACACTAAAGGTGATTCAAGTAGTACGGAAGATATAATTTTAGCAACCTTTAATCAATTACCAGAAAGCTTAATAGGTACTTTAAGGAAGCAAGATATAGCGCTAGCAAAAGTTAATAAACCGGAGCACGAAGATTATCCCTTTATTGAATTAGAGGATCCTGAAATTGTCACTTTAGGAGGGTCAATAACTATAATTGGTTTTCCAAGTAATGCCCACAATACCGCAGCCTACTCCGAACGAGCCTCAATGATATCCACTATTACTAAAGGTACAATTAGTGCTATCAAACTTAATCCAACTAACGAGTTTAAGATTGTACAATTTGATGCTTCTATATCTGGTGGAAATAGTGGCGGACCTGTCATAAATTCATCTGGTAAAGTTGTAGCTTTAGCTACATGGGGGTTGAACAGTAAGGATTCTGCAGTTTACAATGCAGGAACTTTTGTAGAAGAAGCTCAAAAATTGATTTCAAAAAATAATGTTAAAATAACTGATGGAAAGTATAATAATGCGATTAAAAAAGCTCTTTCTGATTTTTCTAGAAAAGATTATGTGTCTGCTAAGAAAAATTTTGAAACAGCAGTGTCGCTTTATCCACCAGCCTTAGATTCTTTGTCTCCCCTGATTAAAATTTCTCAAAACAAAATTGATAGAGGTGAGAGTATAGATCAAACAACTTCTAATAGTGAAAGTTTGAGTAGTAAAACGAGTGTTGCTAATTCCGAAATTCAAGCCCAAGACGGAGTACTGGCTGGATTGTTAAAAATTGTAGCGGAAAATAGAATGCTAGTGATCATTAGTTTGATCTTGTTGGTGGTTGTACTGCTACTAATTCTTATACTAATTATTTTAGTCTCTCATTCTAAGAAGAAAAGACAAGAGCAAATTAGATTAGCCAAACTACAAGAACTTTATAGACAAAGACAAATGCAGATACAGGCTCAATCACAAATAAGATCAGTATTTCCTTAAGATTATCAATACTCGTGATCAAATTTTTCTCAACTAAGTTGTCTAAGATAGATTTTGTGATATATTTTATTTTATTTTATTTTATTTACAGTTGTTTTTAATTTTTACAATAATCCGAGGGATAGTCATTTTTAATGTAGAAATGCTAAGGATATGTATGTATACTGCAAACCTAATTATGATTAAAAATAAAGGTTATAATTAGTTCCAAAATAAAGCAGCTATCAAAATTGTTTGACAAAAATACTAGTCTAAACTACATTGTTAGAAACTTAGACTAAATAGATTTCTTGTGAAGAAGATACAACCATCTGGTGGTTTTCGTTATAAAAAACTTTCTAAGTATTAAGCTCTTTACCTGAAAGGTTTGTTCGCTTGGTGTTTACTATAGAACTGATTGGTTGTTGTGTGGTCTCTGTGTAGCACCTTTCCATAACAAAAATTTTCTTTTTAAGGTTTATTTTTGTATTCTTAAACAAACCTAAACAGCTATAGGCCGATGTAGCTCAGTTGGTGGAGCAAGTCTTTCGTAAAGACTAGGTCGCAGGTTCGAATCCTGTCATCGGCTCCATAAAATTTTCCTACAAATTCCTTAAAATACTTATTTTTGAAGTGGGATAGTTATTTAAACCAAATTTATTACTTGTTTTGCACAACTTACTTACCCATCTTTTTTAATTTAATTATCTATAGGTATTTTTGTGGAATTTTGAGGATCAGATAAAAAACATTGATTTAACTAAATAATTATTTAAATGAATTTATGCCTGAATTATTTCAAACATTAGCTACCATAGTTGCTATTTGTGTTGCCGCTTACTTTGCTTACCAGTACAATTTATTAAAAAACACTCCTGGTTCTAGTGGCTTTTCTCAAGCGGATATAGAGAAAAGAATAGCCGAAAAAACAAGAGAATTAAAAGTGGAAAAAGATCAAGAAATTGAGGTTATCAAAAAAGAATTGACAGAAAAGCAAGCCGAAAAAGAAAAACTTTTGAGAGCAGAAATTTTGGAAGAGTTTAAAGCTAAAAACGATATTCTGGTTCAAAAACAAATGTTGGAAATGCAAGCTAAAATTAAAGAAGAGGAAAATGAGATGCGGCAGCGGATTTTGGAGACTCAAGTTAATCTTGATAAACGAGAGGCTTCATTGTTGGAAAAACAAGAGAAATTGGTTAAAGAAAGAGAAGAGTTGGAACAGGTAAAACTGCAATTGAGAGACATTAAAGATAAACTAAAAAGCAAACAAGAGGAGCTTGCTCAAAAAGAATCAGAATTACAAGCCGAATTAGATAGAAAATTAGAAGAAGTAGCAAAATTATCTAAAAAAGAAGCTAGAGAGAAAATTATTCAGCAAACTACTGAAGAAATGGGTGAAGAATTGCTATCACTTCAGCAAAAAATTCTTGATAATGCGCGAGAAAGAGCTAACGAAGAGGCTAGAAACATAGTAGCTATGGCGATTCAAAGATGTTCTAGTGAAGTAGCAAATGAATTAACGGTTACTACCGTTAAACTATCTAGCGAAGATGAAAAAGGTAAAATTATTGGTAAAGGTGGTCGAAATATTCAATGGTTAGAAAAAACTCTTGGTGTAGAGTTTATAATTGATGAAACTCCAGAAGTAGTAACTATTTCTGGTTTTAGTTCCATAAGAAGACATATAGCTAAAAGAAGTTTGGAAAAATTACTTGAAGACGGTCGTATTCATCCTTCTTCTATTGAAGAGATGTACGAAAAAGCCAAAAGTGAGATAGCTCAGGAAATCGCCCAAGCGGGTAAAGAAGCAGTAGAGGAATTAGGGATTGTGGATTTTCCTGCCAAACTTATTCGTATTTTAGGCAGACTGAAATTTCGTACTAGCTACGGTCAAAATATGTTAAAACATAGTGTGGAGATGGCAAGATTGGCTGGTGCTCTGGCCAGACAGCTAAACGAGTATTTTCCTTCTTCTTCAAATCCTATAGATGTTGATATTTGTGTTAAAGGAGCACTACTGCACGATATTGGAAAAGCCTTGGATGAAGAGGTTGAACCAAAATCGGATCATGTCACTTTGGGTGAAAAAATTTGTGATATGTTTAATTTAGATTGGAGAATTAAAAAATGTATTTCTAGCCATCATTCTACAGGCGGAGATGTACATAGCTATCTTCATAAAGAACGTGGCTTTTGTATAGAAGCAGCTATAGTAGACGCTTGCGATAATATAAGCGGAGGTAGACCGGGTGCTAGAAAAGAATCAATGGAGGCTTATTTCCAAAGAATGGAAGCTTTGGAGAACATAGCCAACTCTGTAGATGGAGTTTCAAAAACTTGGATTATGCGAGGAGCTAGAGAGTTGTGGGTATTTTTTGATACAAGTAAAATATCTGCCGCAAAGATGCATTCAATTACTAGAGAAATAGCTAAAAGAGTTAGTTCGGAGATAAAGTTTCCCGGTGAAATCAAAGTCATTGGTCTTTGGGAAGGTAAAGTTATTGAATATGCTAATTAATTAAATTATATAAATTAAATTATATTATAAGTTATAAGGTCAAAAAAGTCGGTTGTATATATACACAATAATTTAGAGAAGATTAGAGAAGATTTACGAAGTTTCTGAAATACTCAATTTAAATAGTCATGTTAGGTGTTATTACATAAATTTTAGATTAACCGATCTTATATTTCCTGTATTTATAGATATTGTTTTTTGTGCAGATTTAATATAACTACTTTTCCTATATAATAGATGATAGAACAAGGATCATAGTTTTGTGGAATAAGATTAAAAATGAGTCTTGACATAAAACATTGCTTGTAGTTTTTTTGTACAAAATTTTATTTTCATAAATGACCCCAAGACTAGTTTCTTCATATTATATCTCAATTTTGTTTGCTACTGTTTTGTTTCAGTTAGATGCTCTCAGATGGTTGGTAACTACTATTCACAAGTGGATTGCTAGTGGTTTACAAACTATCACTACCGTCACTATTCCTTATTGGGTTTATTGGTTTTTAATGTTATTTACTGCCTTTTTGATCATCACCTTTCTTAGAATTTTTATAATTGACCCGTTGGAACTCCATGTTAATGATTCCGAAACGCGAAACTGGCAAGTTTGGTTTTTTGCTTTTTTAGTTTCAGGATTGCTTATTTATATTCTTAATCTCAATTTTGGTCAGCCTATGCCTTCGGAGTTCCCTGGTTTTGTAATTAAAATTTTTCAGGGTAGTCGCGATACGTCTGGGGTAGAAATTAATTCAGCGGCAGAAAGTAACTTTTATTCAATATTTCCTTGGATTTGGCAACTTGGTCCAATGATGTTTATGTATTATTATGCTAATCAGGTAAAAAGTAAATAAATTGAGCTTAATAAAGGGTCGGTTTGTGATGTTTAGTGGTTATTAACTTGGATTTATCAAATTATATAAGGGGGTGATTTTCTCGCCAGAAGGGTCTTTAGTTTATAAGATATTTTTTTACCTAACTCTAATTTAGGCTTGGGTCTTTATTAAAAGTATTTTATTATTTCCAAGATCAGAATTATTTTCATGGTTGTATAAATCTTGTTTATAGTCCGATCTAATTAAACCCAAAGATATTAACATAATTACTAAATTATTAACAACTAGAGCAAAGGCAGTAACAGCTCCAGCGTCGAGATTTATTTCAATTAGTAAGAAAGTGATTATTAATTGCGCAATAGTTCCCAAAACAGAAATTAATACAGGTTGCCAAACTCGCTCTCTGACAAAAAAATACTTGAATAAAATCTCGTTAACTGACTGAAATACTAGTCCCATAGTGGCTATTCTAGCTAGTAAAATAATATAATCTGCATTATCTTGACCTTTACCAAATAGCTCAAAAAACCACAACACTACCGGAATTAAAATAAAAGTTAGCACGCCTCCAACTAGAGATAAGATTGCTACCTTTTCAGTGTAAGAAAACAGTTTTTTCCAAAAAGGTTTAGTGTCAGTTTTGCTGGAGTGAAATAATTTGGCTAAGTCAGGAAAAAATACTGTACCCACAGCCCCAATTAACACTAAAAATAGAGCTTGGATAGATAGACCAATATCCAAAGCAGTGACTTGACCCTCGTTTTGAGCAATAAAAATAATAATTAAGTTAGCAAGCACTGCTCCGTTAATTAAAAAAATTCTAGGTAAGAATAACTTGCAAGTTTGAAAAAAATCTTGTTTATGATATTTGAAAGATTGCCACATTTTAGTTGGTGAGAGTAGCAGCTTGGTATGTAAACCTAGCCTAGTAGAGGTTATCCAAAAAAGTAAAGAAGCTATAGTTGCCCCCGTAGTCATACCTAATGCTACCATAATGTAATCATTTGGTTTAGCAATTAACAATGAGGCAACAGTACCAATATTATAAATTACACTAGCAGAACTAAACACTAAAAACTGTTTTTTCATTGTTAAATACACACCAAAAATGCTTTGTAAAGAAAATAGCAATGGTCCGGTAAGTAAAATTCTGGTTACTAAAATATAATCATCAAAAATTCCAGAATTAGTATATAATTGAATAATCTCTGTACTAGTTAGAAATTTTAGAACAGACTCTGTAAAAACCATCAAAATAGCAACGATAACAAGCATGATGGATAATAAAACGAATAAAACTAAATTGAAATATTGTGATAATAACTTTTGGTCATTAGTTTTGGCTTCTATCCTAGAAGCAACTGGCAGAACTGATGTAGCAATTGTTCCCATGACTAAAAAAGAGATTATAGTTTCTGGTAATTTAACTGCAGAGAGTAGCAAATCCGAAGAAATTTGATCCATTTTTTGATAGATCAAAATTTGTCTAATAAAACCAAGACCTCTAGAAAGAAATAAAAAGAAAGTGATAATTAAAACAGATTGTACGGTAGGTTTAAAAACCCTAGATAAGAGTTCTCTAGATAAGAGTTGGTAAATTCTTGGAGGGAAATGTCTTTGCAAAAATCTACCTAGATATTTTTCCAAAGAAGTTTTAGTCTCAGAAGCAAAATTATCTGAAGAGGTGTTTTTTGTTGTTAATTTTAGTGGTAGACGCACAAGTTTAGCTTAATTTGGTAATTTCTGGATTTAAATAATTTATTCTAACTATAACTTCTAAAAATGGTTTTTTGTCTAACTTCTTTTTTGGTTTTGGTAAGTCAGCAACCGGAATTTCTCTGTCCGTACCGGCTAAAAAACCAGTGAGGATTGATTTATTAATACCCACAATTTCGCCGTTTTGGTTTCTCAAGAGATAAATTACATCAATTTGTTTAACATCAAGCCTATCATCATTTCTAAAAATGATATTTATTTTATAAGACTCTCCATCTGGATTTTCGTTAATTGTAGCTTGTCTTTGAATAATTTTTGGCGGTTGTGGGAAATTAGGTGAGTTAGGGTTGTGAAGGATAAGAGTGCTGTTAATTTCATCTGGTTGAACCCTTAGTTTGGAAGCTCTAGGATTTCGTGTATAAACTATTATATAAGTTTGTTCATCAGGAAGCAAAAATTCGTTAGAGACAGTTCGTTGCTCCAAAACTTCACTAGTTTCAGAAAGAACTTGATAAGTATAAACCCAAGGGAAAAAACCAACATCTGGATTAACTTTATTATTAACAGAAGCAAACAAAACTTTTTGACCGTTTATCAAATCTATAACCTGAGTTGGACCAATAATGTACTGTTCTGCTGTAATGATTTTAGGTATGACTAAATTTTGTTTAGCTACAAAATTATCAAAATAAACCCTAGCCGCAAAAGGTGCTACATTTTCATAAAACGGTTTAACTAACAAACTAAGTAAGATTACAGTTATCCATGTAGTCAAATGAATCCGAAAAATCTTGATAAAGTCAAGCCTAGTCTTAAAATAATTTAAGTCTTTCCGTAAAGCCATAGTTCGTTGTTCGTATATTTCCTAGAACAAGGATTCTCGCACAACCGGTGGTCTGTTATTTAAGGGTCTATTAAAACTTTCGCTAATACTTTCAACTACTCTGCTAAAACTAAAAGACAAAAATATAGCATTAATTATAAATAATGTAATTAATGTAAAAAGCACAAGGGTTGTCTCCTGTGGTCGGTAGCTATTTTGATAAAAGTTAAATATAATTATCAAAAAATAGATAACACAAAATAAACCGCAAAAAATAGCAAAGAAGGCAGCAACACTGACAAAAGTTATTCCTTCTATCATAAATATTAAACGACTTTATACGTCAACCTAAATTTAGGTTATATATCAATGACATTTTGGGCAGCCTGCATCAATTTTGTCTTAAAAGTTATTGGTTCTTGCCCACCTATAAACTTTGAGACAATTTCGTAACCACCGTTTTTGGTAGCTCTAAATAAAATAAAAGTAGGTATACTTTGAATACCAAACTGCATTGATAATCCTTGCTCTTCATCAACGTTGACTTTAACGAATGTTATTTGCGACAACTCTGGATCTTGGCTAAAACGATCTATAATTGGAGACATCATTTTGCAGGGTGGACACCAATCTGCATAAAAATCAACTAAAACATATTTGGAAGTTTTAAATATATCTTGAAATTCTTTTTGATTAATGTGTTTTGCAGACATAAGAAAAATAAAGAATTTAAAATAACCAACTGTGTCTAAACTTAAATTTTTTTTTGGTCAAGGGTTTTTGTTATTTTTTTGTTTTATCCAAAAATAATAGACTTTAAAAAACTAACTAACTAACAATCGTTTGACGAAAAAATTTGACCAAAAAGAATTTTTACTGTACTGTAAAAAGATGATTGCAATTATTGATTATAAGGCTGGTAATATAGCTTCTGTACAAAATGCCCTCAAGCAACTTGGGTTTAGTTTTGTGTTAACTGATGATATTGACACTATTAATAGATGTTCACATATTATTTTACCCGGCCAGGGCAGAGCTGGTACTGCCATGGAGAATCTTAAAACCAAAAATCTTATTGAGTTAATCAAAAAAACCACTAAACCCTTTTTAGGTATTTGTTTAGGTATGCAAATTTTAGCTGATTGGAGCCAAGAGGATAATACAGAGTGTTTAGGAATAATTCCCGGCCAAGTTAAATTATTTGACACAAAAAGTCTTAAAGTACCTCATATGGGCTGGAATAGTGTGCATTTTGAAAAGGATTCAGTTTTATTTGTAGATATACTTCAGGATAGTTATTTTTATTTTGTACATTCTTTTTATTTTGAGGCAGCAACAGAATACACTCTAGCCAGTTGTAATTATGGTCAAAAATTTGCGGCAGTAGTTGGTAAAGGTAACTTTTTTGCAACTCAATTTCATCCAGAAAAATCTGGGGAAGCAGGTATGAAAATGCTCCAAAACTTTTGTAGAATTTAGACTTTTTTACTTTAATACTTTATACTTGAAATTTTCAATAAGTTTACTACAAGAGGTGTAGTTATTGTGTTACAATTTGATTAAACCAAACTTGTCCAAAAATAATAAAAGATTTAAGCTTGTTTTGATTTTTCTAGAAAAACAAAGATCAACTTTAAATCTTTGGCTTTTTTACTTCATTTAATTTTAAAAAGCAAAAGAGTAATTGTTCTAAGTTTTTTAGCGATAATTACTAACATAAAAGTCAATTTTAAACTTTCAAATTTTAAACTTTCAAAGTTTAGATAATCTTGACAAAAAATAAATTTAAAAAGTCTTCTTACATCCTCCCTATATTCGCTTATAAGATACTTTTCCCCTAAGTAAAGATAAATTATGTATGTTAATCATTGTAGAATCCCCTGCTAAAGCCAAAACTATTGGTAAAATCTTAGGTTCCAAATATACAGTCAAGGCTTCGGCTGGTCATATTCGCCAAATCTCGGATACGAACACTACTGCTGATGGTCGTAAATTGGAAATAAGTGGTATAGATATAGATAATCATTTTCAACCGATTTTTGAGATAAGTAATGATAAGAAAAAAATTGTTTCAGAGATCAAACAACTTGCTAAAGCGGCTAAAGATGGTATATTGTTTGCAACAGATTCAGATCGGGAAGGTGAGGCTATTTCTTGGCATTTAGCAGAAGTTTTGGGAATTAAAGATAAATCTAAAGTTCAAAGATTAGAGTTTCACGAAATCACTGAAAAAGCTATTAAACAGGCGATTGCTAACCCTAGACAATTAAATTTAAAACTTGTTGAAGCTCAACAGACTCGGCAAATATTAGATAAATTAGTTGGTTATAAACTCTCTCCTGTGTTATGGTCGGTTATGGGTAATTACAAACTCTCAGCTGGGAGAGTGCAGTCCCCTACCTTAAGGTTGATTTGCGAAAGGGAAAAAGAGATTCAGGCTTTTGTTAGTGAAGAGTATTGGGAAATTAAAGGAATTTTTGAAGCCACAAAAAAAGTTTCTAACCCTACGTTTCGATGGCACACAAAAGAGAATGCTTTAGACACAGAAAAAGAAGGTGAAACTAATTGGTTTAGGTTAAATAAGGTGAAAGGCGAAAAATTGCCCGAAAAAATAAATTCTAAGGAAAATCTTATAAATTTGCTAGATGGTTTAGATTGTATTAGTGAGTATACAGTTTGTGGAGTGTCACAGAAAACTGAGAAAAGTTATACTAAACCACCGTTTACCACTTCCACACTACAACAATCTGCTTCATCTAAACTTGGCTATTCGCCAAAAATGACCATGCAGATTGCCCAAAAATTGTATGAAGGTGTAGAAATTGATGGTTCGCCAACAGCTCTTATTACCTATATGAGAACCGATAGTACTAATTTATCTGACGACTCTATTCAAGCTTGTAGAGAGTTTATTGCTCAAAATTATCCTCAATACTTACCACCCAAAGCTAAATTTTATCAATCTAAAAGCCGCAATGCTCAAGAAGCTCACGAAGCTATCAGACCCACAGACCCATTAATTACTCCTGCTAGTTTAAAAGGTAAATTAGACCAGCAACAGTGGAAATTGTACGATTTAATTTGGAAACAAACAATTGCTTGTCAGATGACAGACGAAATTCGTCAGAGAGTTACCTTTGTACTTCAAAACAACCGACAAGACGAATTTACTGGATTTATCACTTGGACAACCCATCTTGGTTTCAAAGCGATTATGGATGATAGTCTCACAGAAGAAAAAGAAGGTAAAAGTTTATTACGTCAAGGTGACAAGATGTATTTACAGGAAATCTTTTGTTTTCAAAAATTTACTCAACCACCCACTCGCTACTCTCCTGCTAGTTTGGTTAAAAAAATGGAGGAACTGGGGATTGGCAGACCGAGCACATATGCGACAATTATTTCCACACTATACGAGCGAGGATATGTGCAGGAAAACAACAAAACTTTGATACCAACCTCGTTGGGTATGAAAATAAATGAAATTTTGACTACCACCTTTACTCAGGTTACTAGTAGCGAAATGACCGCCAAAATGGAAGATGATTTAGATAGGATTAGTAAAGGAGAAATAGATTATGAAACAGTTTTGAATGATTTTTGGTGGGATTTTAAAAAACTAGTCGACTCAAAATCAGAGACTCTTAAAAGAGATCGTCAAAAATACCGCGATACCGAAACAGAAGTGCGATGTCCAAAATATGGTGACAAAATGATCCTAAAGATTGGTAAATTTGGCGAATACTACCAAAATCCAAACCACCCTGAATGCATATATCCTAAAAATTTTAAAGAATATGAAGCTGCTTTAAAAGAGGCCCAAGCAAAATTTGGGAACCTAGCAGAAGGGTTATTTTGTGAGGAGTGTGGTAAACCTTTAATTGTTCGTGTTTCCAAAACAACTCTAAAACCTTACATTGCTTGTCCAGACTACAAAATAGGCAATAAACATACAATTAAATCCATTGCCTCCTTACAAGTCGGTGAGTCAAATAAACTACCTACAGGATTCAAAGCTAAATCAAATTCTAGAAAAAAGAAAGAATGAATCATGTATACCACAAACTCACCTCAAAAAGCTACACCTTCGAGTTCAAAACCTTCAGACTTAGTAATCACCAAGCTTTGTTTCTAACTCTCTGATCTTTTTAATTTTAATTCTGCTTTTCTTGTTTATTCAAACTTTATGATACTAACTATCCAACCAAAAGCTTTTAATTCTTACTTATCCTAAGTAGTGAAGAATAGACAACTCATTTATTAGTTCCTTGCAAGACCCTCGTCTGTATTCTCTAGACTATAATCCCCCATTAATTATCTGAATCTGTACCATTTATCTAGAAGTCTGTTAGCCGTATCTGGATCTTTACGCATTTGCTCTTCTAAACCAAGAAGTTCTTTTAATAGTTCATCATCACGACGTCCTCCTGGCGAATTTTGAGAATCAAGTACCGACTTACGGCCATCAAGATTATGGTTATATTCTTTGAAATCTTCAAAATCAAAGATAGGATGCCTGTCCTGAGAAAACTTTTTTGTTTTTGTCAAGAAAGAAATTCAATTACTGTATACTTTATTATCTAGTTTTCTAGAAACTATAATTACTCCTATCTATGTATATTTTGTAGAGATAACCCCAAAAACTTTGTAGTTAAAATTTAAGAAAGATATATTTGAATCAGTATTTATCCACATCTAATTCAGTTCTTCTTTATTTTATTGTAATAATAAATTTATCTACCCTTCAACGTAAACAATAATAAATACAAACCTAAGGTTTAGTTAATTTGAGAATATCTAAAATAGACTAAATTATTTCGGCTAAAGTACACATATGTTATATACGTTCCAAGTAATAATTGAATATCTGCATACATAATACTATTTTGTCAGCTCTGATATTTCAAAAACAAAAAGAAAAGCATAATTTAATCAATACTTTTTCAAAAAGACCATATTTAATACCTACTTAATTTATAACTGTTTAAAGATAATTTTCTGAACAAAATTTTTACCTGATTTAAAAATCCAACCCTCAAACAAAAAACTACTATTTGCTAAAATTTGCCAATGAAAGTTGCCTTCAGAGTCGTTTATCAAATAATTGTTTAACTCCCAGTCTGGTAAAATCGATTGTAGTTTTAGTAAAAACTCTTGGCTTTTGGGAGACATAAAGTCAATTGCAGGCCGAATCTCCAGGTTGAGATCTTGAATACACTTGCAAATTTTGAAGGTTTGTGCTATACATTCGCTGTAATCTTCGCGATTGATTATCTGTTCTTCGTTTTGGTTTATCCAAAAAAAATAGTCCAAGTATTTTAAATATCTGTTCTTTTCGTTTTTATTGCCAATATAATTCCATTCAGCTAAACAATCCTTTTTAGCCATCTTTTTAATTTTTTGCCAGAGTTTCGTAGTCACCTCCAGAGAATTTTCAAGAGTATCACTTTTTACAAAAACCCTTCCTTGGGTTGTACTTAAGATAAAATACCTTGCACTAAGAAATTCTTTGTATTCTGCAAGTTCTGGAGGTAAGATTTGGAAATTAAGCTCTATAAAAAAAAGCCAAATCTGTTGCCAAAAAGCTAAATCAAACGATATTTGCTTATTTTTGTGTGCTGGCATTTTGATTTATTTATTTATAAATAAACTTTCTTGACACAAATAAAAAAAAACGGTTTTTGTGAAGACTAGGTTTTATCAGTCGTACAATTTCTCGGTAAGTTACCGAATTTTTAATGTTTTTCAAGTTTATTATAAATTTTTATGCACAGCGACCTAGAATCAGATTTTCTCACAAATCCAACTCGATCTTTTGACCCTAAAAATGTCGTAATTACTTCTAAAAAGTTTTGTCGTAGACATGTTTTTAGAGCCGGAGCGGTAGTGTGGACAAAGCACCGTGGAAAAGACTTTTATGTAGTGTTTCGTTCTCTCAGCAGACCTTACAGAGGAATTCAGATACCTGGCGGAAGAGTAGAAAGAGTGGAAAACGTTGCCCAAACAATTATCCGAGAAATTAAAGAAGAGACTGGTTTAGACACTCGTATTGTCTGTCCTCTTGGATATATGTTTTTTGAAAACGATGTTGACGGGTATTCCAACTTGCAAGTCTTTTACATTGTAAGACCAGTTTATCCTTTAGATGTCAAAAAAGTTTGGCAACACACAGATAAAGACGAAAGTCAGCAAAAAGTTGAATGTTGGTGTGTTCCCGTGGAAGAAAATTGTGAGTTTTTATCTCACAACCAACATGAAGTGATACAAATGTTTAGGCAATGGTTGGAAGAACATAAAAAGTCGGATACTAAAAACCAGCAAACACAAATCCTATTTGACAAAAAGGTTATAAGTAAAAAATAGCTGTCCTTTTAGGTTTTAAACTTAAATCACTAAAAAGTAAAATGCAGTCCTTAATTCTTTTTTCGGATGGTGGCAGTAGAGGTAATCCTGGTCCAGCTGCTTTTGGGGTTGTACTTTATGCTAGTCGCGAGAAATTGGAATTTTTATCAAAAGAACCTTCTAAAATAACTAGCAGATTGGACTTTTTGGAAGATCATAAACAATATTTAGGAAAAGAAGTAACAAATAATGAAGCAGAATGGCACGGGCTAGTAGCAGGGTTACGGATAGCTTCAAAGTACTGTTCACAAATTAAACATTTAAGGGTGTATTTAGATAGCGAGTTGGTAGTTAAACAACTGTTAGGTGATTATAAAGTCAAAAAACCTGAACTGAAACCCTTTTTTGAACAGACTAAAGAACTACGAAATAATTTTGAATATGTTGAATTTATTCATATTCGTAGGGAATTTAACCAATATGCTGATAGTTTGGTAAATGAATGTTTAAATAATAAACATGATATTTATATCTAATTTGCTATTTAAATTTGCTATTTATCCTAAGTTTTAGATCAATTTTCTAATTGAACAATTTTGTTTATCTTATCCATAAGAGACAAGCTTATACTAGAATTATCTAAAATAGGTATGAAAAGTAAACCTTGTGTAACTTTTTTTTGATCTAAGTCAAACAAACATCTGTAAAAATTTTTTGCAATTTCTGCTATTCTCTCGCCGAGATAAATGGTATTATGGATAGATTTTATCTTTTCAAGATCACTTAAAGAACCTCCAAAAATAACCGTTTGACCGTGCTTATATTGTTCAAGCTCAATAAAACTTTTCACCCAAATTATTGGTGTTATTGGAGCATAGTGTTTGTATTTACTGCCAGGAATAACCATTTTAGTTTGGGTTGAGCTGTTATCCAGTATTTGAACATGTCTAAATTTAGTTTTTTGCACAGCTTTAGCTAATTCCGGCTTACCAATTATACCTTGTCTGAAAATTTTTATAGTGTTGTTATCTCTGGCATCTATTATAGTTGATTCCATTCCTATTTGACATTTCCCCCCGTCTAAAATTCCTGCAATTTTATTGCCCAAGTCTTGTTGTATCATTTCTACATCAGTTCCACTAAATTTGCCTGAAGTATTAGCTGAAGGACCTACTAGGGGTAAGTCAATTTTCCGAAGCAATTCTAGAGTTAATGGGTGACTAGGAATGCGAGCCACCATTGTAGGTAGACCGCAAGTAGCCGGCAAAAGGGGAGAATCAGTAGTTATATCAAGCAAAAAACTAATAGGTCCAGGACAAAATTTTTTCATCAAAAATTTAGTTAATTCTGGAATTTTAGCATATTTTCTAATCTGTTTTATGTCATAAAAATGACAAATTAAAGGATTATCTCTAGGGCGATTTTTAATTTTATACACATTTTCCACAGCTAATAGATTGCTAGCTACTGCACCCAACCCATAAACAGTTTCAGTAGGGAACACTACAACCTCGCCCGATCTAAGAAACTCAACTGCTTGATCTATAGTCAATAACATTTCTAAATTTTTGTATTTTTATATAGATATATAAAACAATGTTTAGTTACTACTCACAATTCCAATTATTCTGCTAAATTTTTCTGGCTTTAAAGAAGCTCCCCCAATCAAAAACCCGTCAATTTCCTCAATTTTCATTAATTCTACAACAGATTGATCATCTACACTACCTCCGTATAAAATTTTTGTTTTTGAATTTAATCCAAGCATTTTTAGCTCTTGTAAAATAAATTTAGTCACTTCAACAATAATACTATTATCAGCCGTTTTGCCGGTACCAATAGCCCAGACTGGTTCATATGCAAGATATATTATTTGGTCGTCTTCTAGTCTTATATCTTGCAGACCTTGCTGAATTTGCTCGGATAATTCTGTATGGTTAATATCTGTGGTTGTTTTATCTTCTTGATAACCTATACAAAATATAGGGGTTAGTTTAGATTGTAAACAATGTCTTATTTTTTTATTAACATCTTGATTTGTCAGATGATTGATTTCTCTAGTTTCTGAATGGCCAATAATACTGTATTGACAACCCAAATCAACTAGCATAGGCCCACTAATTTCGCTTGTCAAAGATCCAGAATCTTGGGTAGAAATGTCTTGAGAACCTATTTTAATATTTGTTTTTTTAGACATTTCACAAACTAACGGAAGATAAACAAAAGGAGGACACACAACAACGTGAACAGACAAAGATTTGCTTGATTTTATAACCTCTTCAAAAAGATTAGTAGCTTGAAAACTACTTGTAGGATTCATTTTCCAATTGAAAAAAAGCTTTTTGGGCATGTTTTATTCTATAATTTTATTCTATAAATGATTAAAGCAAATTTATAAACATTCAGTTATTTTGTTTTTTGTTTCACTCTTAACAAGGTTTTGATGATAATCACTTTTTAATTATTTAATCTAAATAACTAATTTTATAGATTTTACGAGTTGTTCAATTTTTAACTGTTAAGTACTCTTATAATTTTATTTATAATTCTATATATTTTGGTGCGGTCGAGAGGACTTGAACCTCCACACCATAACTGGTACTACCACCTCAAAGTAGCGTGTCTACCATTCCACCACGACCGCTCAGTCGAAAAAAGCTATTTTACTAACGGAATTTTGTCAAGATGATTGGTCCTGAATTCCTCCTAAAAACTCTAAGACTTCTATAGGGTTTTTTATAGGATTAACATTTTCAAAAACTTTAACAATCTTACCCTCTGGGTTGATAACATAAGTATTTCTCTTGATGCTTTGATAAGTTTTTCCCATTAATTTTTTTTCACTAAGTGCTCCAAAAGCTTTGGCTACAGATTTGTCTAAATCAGATAAAAGAGGGAAGTTGAGATTATATTTTTGAGCAAATTTTTTATGTGATTCAGGGTTATCTGCCGATATACCAATAATTTTAGCATTACTATTAGCAAAAGTCCGAATAAGATCTCTAAAACCACAAGCTTCTTTGGTGCAACCGGGAGTATCATCCTTGGGATAAAAATAAACAATAAGCCAACACCCAGCATAGTCATCTAGTTTATGCAAAGCATTATCTTGATCTAGCAAATTAAAATTTGGAGATTGAAGCATAAACATTAGGTTTAAACCTGGACTGGGACTAGCTTATTTGTCTTAATTTGTCAATTAATTTGTCAAATATATTTGAATTGTTTTAACCTAGATTAAATTTATAATTTATAGAGTTATGTTTGAGTTTTAATTTGTTATGATCTAGTAAAATTTTAAGAACTAAGGCAGTGGTTGTAATTAGAGCTATGACATTGTTGATTGTTACGAATTGAAATAAAGATAAACCAGCTAAGCCAATTAACACTGGATTGATTAAAACTACTGTTTGAATGATTAAGAAAAAAACCAAAATAAAAATTGTACCATAGTCATTTTGACTAACTAGATATTGAGAAGAAACAAAAATGATATTGTACAGAGCTACAAAAATTGAAAAGTAGAGTATGGTATAAATCTGAGAAATATATTCTGTACTGTTCATTATAGCTAGCAGAATTGGCCCAAATAGCCAAAACCCAATACCGATTGCAAGTGCGATCATACTAACCGCAGCAACTGAAGTAAGATAAAGCTTAATATTTCTACCTTTGGCTGAATAAGCTACAAAAGCACCTAAAAAAGCTATTGATCCGAAGTGAATAATTTGACCAAAAGTGAATAATACTGCAAATAGATCACGATCTTCGTTTTGTAAATTTCTTTCAGCGATGATCGCAGAAACATTTAAAAAAGCAGATAAGACAAAAAAGACAAAAACTGTTTTAGAAATACTAATAAATTCTGTTGTAAGGTCAAAAACGGTAGTTTTATCTGATGATGGATTTTTGCAAACAAAATTTTTATCTTCTTGAAGTTTTTTCTCGCGATCATATCTTCGGATAACCCAAAGACTGTGACTAAGTAAAACTAAGGCAAAAATCATATAACCTAACGGTAAAGCATATAGATCTAAGCCAACAAGTAACATTGCAGTGGTAGCTAAAGGTCTGGAAAAAGTAGACAGTAATATCCCGATCGAAAAATCTTTGATTTTTAGCATACCTAAAAGGTAGCTACTATGTAGCACCGCATAACTTTGTAAAAACAAGTTTGCGACTATAGTTGTAGCTAGTATCCAACTATCTGAAGGGCTAGCAAATCGCACAACCCAAATTATGAAAGGTAGAATTGGGATAGAAAACAGAAAAATTTTCAGCAACCCTCTTTTCATAAAATTGAGGTAGTTTTTAGCAGTTATATCACTATTTTGCGTATGGTGGGCTGAAATTTTTTTGGTAAATTCTGCTTGTAAAGCTACATAAATAACCAAACTAATTGCAATAGTACTATTAAGAGCAATCCATTTAGGGAAAAAATCTTTATCTGTGATATTTCTAACAATAATTGGGACTGTATAATTTATAGTCGCCACTATTAGGTTAACTATAAAAACAATTCCCGAGGATTTTAAAAAAGAGTTTGATTGAACTTTAAAGTTCAATTGTTTTAAAAAAATATTTTGTAAAAATTTATCAAAAATAACCAATAAAGACATGTAAGTAAGCACAAAAAACTAGCAAGTGTTAAGAATAACCTGCTTATTGTCAATTAGACTAAAATTTTGAATGGATGATCCGTTGAAATTTATATTCTTTAAACAACAGTCTAAAAATTATTGATTTTGGTATGAAGCTTTTGTAGGACTCTTGACAAAATCAAATAGATCTTGAATAACGAGCAATGTTAATTGCTACCTATTTAATTAGGTTTCGATGGTTGTTATTGATTTTGGTAAGTTTTTATGGTTATGGCTAATATGGCTAATAAAAAAACTACGAAGACCTCAACAAAAGATAAGCCATATTTTTATGGTTGTGGTAGAAGGAAAACTTCTACGGCTAGGGCAAAATATTATATTTCTGATGAACCATTAAAAATTACCGTTAATAAACGAGCTTTTGAAACTTATTTTCCAGAGTTATTTAGGAAAAATATAGAGATTTTGGTTGCTAATGTTGGAATTAAAAGTGGTAATATTGATTTTTTCATTAATGGGGGAGGTTTGTCCTCACAGTCCCAAGCAGCTAGGTTGGCTCTAGCCAAGGCTCTATTAGCTAAAGACGAAGGATATAAACCAATTCTAAGATCTTTTGGTTATCTTACGACAGATATTAGAATTGTGGAACCAAAAAAAGCTGGTTTAAGAAAAGCTAGAAAAAGAGAACAGTGGTCGAAACGTTAGTTTTTATTTTAAAGTTAAAAGTCGTAAAGATTTATGGCTCATAAAAAGGCAGCAGGTGCAGCAAAAAAGAACAAGGATTCAATTTCTAAGAGAAGAGGTGTCAAGGTGTTTGGTGGTCATAAAGTTTTACCCGGACAGATTCTAGTCAGACAGCTGGGGACCAAGTTTCATCCTGGTTTAAATGTTAAAAGAACTTCTGACGATTCCTTGATTGCTTTGAAGTCTGGGATTGTTCAATTTTCTAAAAAGAAGGTTATAGCGTTTACTGGCAATATAACCACAAGAAGATTTGTTAACGTTATTGAGACAGAGTAGTTGTTAAAGTTTTTAATGACCGAAGAATCTCTGAAAAACGATGAAGAGACTAGTTATGCTAGTCTTTCTTCTCGTATCCTGGCAAAAATTATAGACTTGTTTATAGTTTTCTTACTTACATTAAGTATCGCTATTCCTTTAAATGGAATTGTAGCAGCTGTAAAAGTAAATGATTTTAGAATTTACATTAATTATATTTCTCAAAATCCAATTAGCTTAATTCAAGCTAGAGACCAAGCAATTAATAATGATAATTTTTTGTTTTCTTGTAAAAACACTGAAGATCCAGAAAAGTGCAAAATTGCTCTACAATATGCCAAAAACCAAACAGCAATAGTTATAGGTATTTTAATTTTTGTCTACATTTTATATTTTAGTCTATTGACAAATTCAAAAATTGAAACTACCCTCGGGAAGTTTCTACTAAAAATACGGGTTGTTAGTAGTAATCTAGGAAGACCGTCTTTAATTCAAGCAATTACCAGGGAAGTTCTCATGATCTTGATATTTGTTGTGACACTTTTTAGTGTTTATTACCCAAGTATTAGAATTGTTGGAGAGGTTTTAGAATTACTGGTTTTTGCTAGCATCGCTAAGGTAGTCTTTTCAAAAGATAAAACTGCGATTCACGATAATTTAGCATACACTAAAGTAATTAAAAAATAATCAAAATAATCAAAAAATTTCATATGGCTGTACCTAAAAAAAGACTAACCCACAAAAGAGTTCGAGATAGAAGAAGCCAGGGTCACGGCAAAGTAAGGAAATCTCAACTCGCTGTTTGTGCCTATTCTGGAGCAAAAGTTAGACCCCATACCGTCTGTCCTATCTCTGGATACTATAAAGGCAAGAAAATAATTTCAAAATTAGCCTAAATGTCGGTTTTGGAAATGTGGACTAAAAATTTTGTTATTTGTTTGTTTAGTGCGGTATATCAAAATATTTTTTTACAAGATTCCAAAGATTTTATAGACATCGAAGAGAAAGCTCAAATGGGTTTTGATTGGTCTGTAGTTTTGGATACTTTAAATTTATCTCAAGACTTGCCAAACACAGATCTTTTGCAAGATTCACTAACAAAAATAGTCCAAAATGAATCAAAATTTGAGAACATTCTTCAAAAATACCTCTCAGACTCAAAGAAAACATATAAAATTGTTAAAGCTATTTTATTTACTTTTCTTCAAGAACTACAAGAAATAAAAAAATCTAAAGAAGAAATACCTACAACACTTTTAGAATATTATCAACCAATAGCTAAAAAATATGTCAGAATTGCTCAAGATTATATTGGTAGTGAAAATGCATCGTTGGTACATGCAATAACGATCAAAGTAATTCAAGATGATCCTTCAACTCTTCTCTGAAATTACTTTTTATATACTAGATTACACCTCTACTATTTAAAGTTCCATGGGATTATCATCTTTCCTCTTTCTTTTAAACAATTTTAAATATTCCAGAACTAAAAACCAAGTTTGAGTATATTCTGCAAGTTTATCACTTTAAAAAACATCCACAAGCCTACTACTCTTGTTAAAAAGAGTTTAGGGGGCTCAGGAATGAATCTAATGATAAATAATCCCCACGAAGTGTTACCAAAGTAACTCAAGGAGCTAGGACTTGGAATCAGGTGGAATTGACCG
>OGCI01000477.1_pt1 | contig 46334 bp, 37 predicted proteins | sample 1570021 | NCBI WGS metagenome assembly OGCI01 (sample SAMN06264664, study PRJEB24512) | hot springs metagenome | isolation source: Hot spring water | place: South Africa: Tshipise | collected 2015-06-21
ATAATTAAAGAACGGAGAAGTATTCGCAAATATCAAGAGAAACCTGTTTCGGATGAGTTGTTGAATACTGTTTTAGAAGCGGGTAGGTGGGCTCAATCGTGGGCAAATACCCAGTGCTGGCATGTAATTGTTGTGAGAGATGAAAGTGTAAAAGAACAATTACAAAAGACATTACCTATAAGAAACCCTTCCTATAAAGCAATTGTTGAAGCACCTATTTTGCTATGTCTATGTGCCAAAAAAAGTGTAGCAGGATTTTACAAGGGAAATGTCTGTACTTGTTTCGGGGACTGGTTATTATTTGATATGGGTATTTTTGCCCAGAATATAGCCTTATGTGCTTATTCATTGGGTTTGGGGACAGTAGTAGTAAGTCTTTTGGACCATAAGTTGGCTGAACAGATATTAAATCTTGATGAGGATAAAGTACTCGTTGCTTTAATGCCTCTTGGTTTTCCCGCGGATACCCCATCTGCACCACCTCGCAAGGAAATAAAGGATTTTGTCCAATATATTTAATTTTCTATTTTTTGCTCTAACAAGTTGCATTCAAACACTTTTTTTGTGAAATGTCTATGTAGAAAGTCTTTATTTCAAATCCGTTAAGGGAAGTTGAAAAACTAATGTTAAGTGGGGGAATGGAAATATTTGTTTGTTGTGTATTTCCTGTGGGTTCGAACAGTCGGAAGATAAAACCATCTCTATTTTCTGCTTTTTTGAAGGTAGAAAGCACAATAGAAGGATTTTCTATTTGTATTCCGGGAGGGTAAGGGGTTCCTTTTTGAGTGGGAGTAAAAGAAAGGAACATTGGTTTCTCGTTGTGGGCTAATGCTTCATTGTCTATTGTTTGGAATCGTTCCTCGGCATGGCCACCTCTTATCCAGAAGTGGAATATTCGTTCTCCCTGTTCCATTCTTGGTGTAAATCGATCTTGAAGGACTAATGGGCGGTTCTTAAAGGGTAGGGCGGAGTATGCAGGAGAATGGAGTAGTGTAAGACGAACAGTATTATTTTCAAAGTCAGAGCCGTAAAGTCCATCATTAATAACTGTCAATGCTAAATTTTTTGTTGGGCTATACCCTGCGACCCATTTCTGCGAAACAACTTCATATTGTTCTCCCGGTAATTTGTCTTTACCATAGACGACCTGTCCAATATATTCTGAATCATTCCAGGGTAAAGGGATACAGAGTTTTAACATTCGGTTCTTTTCGAACCAAAAAACACGGACACAAATTTCTATTTCAGGGAATAGTTTCGGTATTTTATAATGAATTATGATGTATGAACTATTATAATGAAATATGGATTCAATGACAGTTCTTACTTCTCCGTCTTCGATTATATGTACAGGCGGATACTCTTCTTTTTTTATACCACATATTTTCGGTACTTCTTTTTGATCTAATAAAGAAAAAAAACCATCTATTTCTTTATAGTTTAAAGTTTCACTTCCCCATGGGTCCTCATTGTCTTTGATGACAATAGGAAGGAATGCAGAGGACTGTATAAAATTATTGTCGTCAATGCGGTAAAAATCCATGAGCCCTGTTAGTGTGTTTATTCCTACATGAATGTTTTTCCCACAGACCTCTATCAGATTGTTTTTTGTTTTTATATCGGGTTGTGGTCTTTGTGGTAGTATTGTATCTGTTTTAATGTTGATTTGTTTTATTTGAGAAGGGGGAAGTGTTGCTAAGAATATCATCCTTTTTCTCCAGTCAACAGCCACATTTCCGTGCTCTTTTTCAACCTGCGATGGAATTGGATTTTTATCAATATACATTTTTGGATAGACAAAAGAATCATCAAAGTTAAAATCTGGGAGGCAGAATTCTGTTTCAAAAATATGTGTTACAGGGAAAGGGTGTGGGTTATATGCAAATAAAGGAACGGTTCCTTCTGGTGTATCTTCGCTTAATTTACATAAGGAGAAAAAACAATGGGCTTTTATACGAGACACTATGTTCAATCCATGGTCTAAGATTTGTAAAGCGGTATCTTCTACAGGAGGGATAGATGAACCCGGTAATATATCATGGAATTGAGAAAATAATAGATTTTCCAATGTTTCATGTAGTTTATCGAATGGATAATCCAGAAGTTTCAGTATCGTGCATGTGCTTGCCATTTTTTCAGCCATATATAAGTCGTTTTCTAACTTTCTATGTTTTTGTTTTATTCGAATTTGTGAGGTGTAGCAACCGGGAGCCCATGGATTTAAGTCGCGTTCAATTTTGGGAAATGTTTTTTGATTTTCTTGTAAGTCTATAAAAAAAGAATCTGTTGTTGAATGGAAAATATCAATTTCATTTGTGGATTGAATTAAGTCTCTTATATTGTTGCAGTCTTTAAATGATGGTCCTCCTCCATGATTTCCTACGCCCCATAAAACAAGTCCTATTGAATGGTCCGGATGTTCTGTTATCCATTGTTCTATTTTTTCACGCGCTTTGCCTAATGGTGCGTTATACCAACCTATAAAACGATATGCAATAACCTCAGAGCCGTCATATCCTTTCCAAAGAAAACCTTTTTCAGGTAATGGGAATATTTCTGGATGAGGTCTCCCAAAGAGGTAATATTTGTATCCTGATTTTGCAAGAATTTGGACCAATCCTCTTGAATGTCCAAATGGGTCAAAGTTTATTGCAGTTTTGGGTTCTACTCCAAATTTTTCTTTGAAATAGTTTCTTCCAATGAGAATTTGTCACACGAAAGATTCTCCAGAGGGCATATTGCAGTCTGGTTGTAGAAACCATCCTCCCATAATGTTCCATTTACCCTTTTGAACTTGAACTTGGATTTGTTTAAACAAGTCAGGGGCATGTTGTTCAACCCATTTATAAAGTATCGATTCATTATGATTAAAGATAAATTCTTCGAATTGTTCACATAACTCTACTGCAGTTTTGAAAGTAGAAAGAGTCTCTCCAACTCCCTCTTCCCATTCCCACAACCAGCAAGGGTCTAAATGGGCATTGCAGAGAAGATGTATCTGTGTTTTTTCATAATAAAGATCCTTGTATTTACCAATTATAAATCCATAGAAGTTTCCTTTAAGTTTATTTCAAACTGTTTTCGGACGGACTCGAGGTGACGGGTTATTAATAATTCAGCCAAATCACCATCTCTTTGTTCAAAGGCTTCCAATATGCGTTCGGCAAGTCGGTCTAATTCTTGTTTGCCAATAAGGAGTATATCCACCATTTCGTTAATTTTAAGAAAGGCTTGCCACATTGTATTGTATAAAAGTTCATAAATCTTGTTTCTCGTTGCCTGAGAGTAGAGACGGAAAAATCGTTCGTTTACCTTTTGAAGTTCCTCTGGGTTATATACTATTGTTTTCCTTTTCTGAAATAGATAACGAAGTTCATCAAGTTCTTCCTGAGTGTGTCTTTCTGCTGCGAGGCGGACTACCTGTCGCACCATATTGTCTCTGAATTCGAGAATATCTTTCAGGAGGGGCAGGTTAACTTTACCGTTTTCATCACGAATTAAAGTATCAAATAATTCCAGACCACCAATCAGGTCAATATCCTGGACGATAATACCAGACCCCTGTCGGATTTTGACCAAACCTAATGCCTCTAATCTTTTTAGTGCTTCTCTAACACTATGTCGTGTTGCTTTGAACTGTTCGGCTAATTCCCGTTCCGTAGGTAACTTCTCTCCAGGTTTATATTGTTTATTTATGATTTTTCGAGATAATTCGTCTGCAATCCATTTAGTTCGGGTTGAGACAGGTTTTTTTTCAACTTTTTTGTTTTTCATATTTGTTCCACCAATTATAGTTTTTGACTTGACATTTAAATAAATATTTGATATATTATACTAATTGGTTCCACCAATTATAAAATTTAATCTAAACAAAGGAGAATAGAAATGAAAAAAACTGGTTTCACGCTCATCGAATTGTTAGTCGTTATTGCTATCATTGGTATCCTCGCTGCAATTCTGTTGCCGGCGTTGGCTCGTGCACGCGAAGCGGCTCGCCGTTCTTCCTGTCAGAATAATTTAAAACAATGGGGACTTGTTTTTAAAATGTATTCAAATGAGTCTCCAGGAGGAAAATTTCCACCAAGTCAATTAGAGTTGGGTTGCGGAGCCCGTCCTTGTATGGCTTTTGGTCCTTTAATAAATGTGATCTATCCCGAATATCTTACAGACCCAGCAATAATTTTCTGTCCATCGGATGCAAAAGATAGATTAGATAACTTTATTAACCCTCAGACGAAAGAATTTACAATGATACGAAAAATTGATGGAAACCGTCAGGAGGGAGTAGAAGGAATTGATGCAAGTTATACATACGCTTGTTTTGTGTTTGACCGTTGTGGAGGTGAATATCCAAAAAAATCCACAGCCGCATTACAGGCTTTGGCAACGATAATTGGCAATCCACTCGACCCCTCTATTACGGAAGGTGCTGCTCAGTTTATAGAAGTTATGGAGGATATGATTGATAAATTAAGACCCTATTTTCTTGCAAATGATGCCAATGGCTTTATGAGAGAAGCAGACAATGACAGGCAAGTTTCGCAAGGATTGGGGAATGGAGGTGGCTCTATTGTATATCGGTTGAGAGAGGGTATCGAGCGTTTCTTGATAACAGATATAAATAATCCTGCGGCAAGTGCGAAAGCCCAAAGTTCTATCTTCATAATGTGGGATAATGTATCTGACCAGGTGGCTAAGTTTAATCATATTCCTGGTGGAAGTAATATTCTTTATATGGATGGTCATGTATCCTTTGTGCGTTTTCCGGGGGAACCACCGATGGTTGCAGAACTTGCTGCAATTATGCGTGTATTTGATATAGCAGAATAAAAAACAATTCATTTTATTTACACATTCAGCACGCGGGAATTTCCTGCGTGCTGATTTTTATTTGATAATTCTATTCAGTGACGGTATTTTTTAGGGCGCCAATCGATGAAATGTGAATCTCAACTACATCCCCTTTTGACAAGATTATTTTTGGAGAGCGAGCCCAACCTACACCAGAAGGGGTACCAGTAAAAATAAGGGTGCCTGCTTTTAATGTTGTGTCCTGACTTAAAAAGGATACCAATTCATAAGGAGAAAAAATCATGTCAGAAGTATTTCCGGTTTGTACAATTTGATTATTAACTTTAGTTATGATTTGAAAAGAACACGCACTCTTTATGTTGTTCATAGGAAGGACAAAAGGTCCTATAGGTGCAAAGGTATCAAAACTTTTTCCTCGCACCCATTGACCTCCTCCCAATTCCATTTGCCATTTTCTTGCGGATACATCATTCCCTATTGTAAAGCCTGCAATATAATTATGTGCATCTTCTTTTTTTATGTTTTTAATGTTAGATTTTATGATAATTACAAGTTCTCCTTCATAGTCCATCTCATTACGACAAACTCTTGGAATTATTATGGGTTCCAAATGTCCTGTAAGTGCAGATGGATTTTTCATGAAGACGACAGGGTATTCAGGGATAGGTTTCTGTGTTTCTTTGGCATGTCCTCTGTAATTCAATCCTATACAAAGTATGGCAGGGGCTTCTACAGGTGGTAACCATTTTCTTGCTATTGCTTTTCTTTCTGTGATTTGAAATGAGTTATCGAAAGGATTTCCTTCAAGTTCATATAACTCGTTATTTTCCCTTGCTGTAACATAGGTAATATTCCCATGTTCATTTATTATTCTTCCCCACTTCATATTATTTCCTTTTTTTTAAATATAAAAATTTATCAGTTTTTTTCATGGATTTATTTTGGATAGAATTATAAAAATAAATAATAACTTATATGAAATGGTAATTGATACCCATAGCCGAAAGAAAGGAGATATAAAATGTATATAGAAAGAAGAAGTTTTTTAAGGTTAACGGGAACCGGGTTATCGGTATTAGGACTTACGAGTTCTCTGTTTAGTGAAGAAAAGAAAAGTAATTATTCTATAGCTGCATGTGATTGGTCAATGTGGACAGAAGGCCCTTCTGCTCTCGACCTTGCCCGACAAATAGGTTTAGATGGGGTTGAGATTTCTGCGGGAAAACCTGAGGATAAAATCGCCATTGCTAATTCAGAATTGAAAGAACAATACAAAGTAAAGAAAAAAGAAACCGGAATACAAATTCCTTCTATTGCGATGGGACTTTTGAATGATGCTCCGTTAGCCAGTGACCCTCGGGCTGTAAATTGGGTTTTGGATACTATTGATTCAGCAAAAGAACTAGATTCAAAAGTAATCCTGCTTGCTTTTTTTGGAAAAGGAGACTTAAAAGATAAGGATGGGTTGAAGGATAATGATGTTAAAGAAGTTGTAAGTCGCTTAAAAGAATGTGCTCCTAAAGCGAAAGAGAAAGGGATTATATTAGGTATTGAAAATATGTTGTCTGCTCAACAAAATATAGAGATTTTGGAAAAGATAGGTAGTGATGCATGTAGGATATATTACGATGTGGGAAATTCTACCTATAATGGATATGATGTGCCTAAGGAAATTCGGATGCTTAAGGATAAAATTTGTCAAATACATTTTAAAGATGGTGCATTTTACCTGGGAAAAGGTAAGGTAAAAATGGAACCTATTGCGGAGGCTATAAAGGAGATAAATTATAAGGGATGGTTTGTTCTGGAGACAGGACTTCCAACAATGAATAAGGTAAATGACTTTAAGAAAAATTTAGATTTTGTTTGTCAATTATTTGGCTAAAAATAATATAAGGATTATGAAGATGAAAAAATTTTTAAGTAACAGTTCTCGACGGGATTTTATGAAGTCCGCAATACTTTCTACAACTGCATTTACCGTTCTATCTCCGGAAGTTGTTTTTGGAAGCGAAAACAATGAAAAAATAAAATTAGGGTTGATTGGATGTGGAGGAAGGGGGCGTTGGATAGCACGGCTATTTGAAAAAAATGCTCCTTTTAAAATTACAGCAGTTCATGATGTTTTTCGCAAAAGGGCTATGCGTGTTGCAGAAGAATGTAATGTGCCTGAATCAAATGTGTTTGTTGGGCTGGATGGTTATAAACAATTGTTGGAGACAGATATTGAAGCTGTTGCGATTGAGAGCCCTCCTTATTTCCATCCCCAACAGGTAATTTCGGCAGTAGAAAAAGGGAAGCATGTATTTCTTGCAAAGCCTATTGCAGTAGATGTTCATGGTTGTCTGACATTGATAGATGTATCCAAAAAGTATAAAGACAAATTGAGTTTGCTTGTCGATTTTCAGACCCGAAATTATGATTTATTTAAAGAATGTGCAAGACGAATTCACGATGGAATGATTGGCGAGCCTGTGATTGGGCAATTTTACTATTTTTGTAGTCGATTGGGAAAGCAAGCAGAGCCGGGCCAACCTGGTGCCCGTCTGAAAAATTGGGTTTTTGATAAGGTTCTGTCTGGCGATATTATTGTGGAACAAAATATACATGTAATAGATGTAGCAAACTGGTATTTAAAGTCTCACCCATTAAAAGCATTTGGGGCTGGTGGTCGGAAAGCACGAACAGATGTGGGAGATTGCTGGGACCATTTTTGTGTGCAGTTTACTTATCCTAATGATGTAATTGCAGATTTCAGTAGCGGTCAGTTTACTTATGGGTACGATGATTTGTGTATGCGTCTTTATGGTTCACTTGGGACTGCGGATACGCATTACGGAGGAGAGGTTACTATTGAGGGGAAATCAGATAGTTGGGCAGGGGGAAAAAGTTCAGATATTTATGAGGTGGGTGCAGTAAATAATATTAAAGATTTTTATGCATCCATAAAGAGTGGACGATACCTGAATAATCTTGAAGAATCTGCATACAGTAATTTAACAAGCATTTTGGGAAGAATGTCTGCTTATCAAAATAGGATTGTTACATGGGAAGAGATGATTACCTCTGGGGAGAGATTCGAGATAGAAATAGAAATTTCAGAAGAGATAATTAATTCGTAATTTCCAAAATCAAAAAATTAATCCTCTTGACTTTTGTCAAGGGGATTAATTTTTTTTATAAAATATTTTAACAAATTTATTATTTTTAACTTGACAAAAGGTGTTTTAAGTGGTATTATATAGTAATTATATAGTAATTAATTAGTAATTTGTTAACAATTTATTGGATTAAAATAGTGATAGTATACCAGTCAGAATATCATGTCACATTAGATGATAAGAACAGGATATTAATTCCTGCTTCTTTGAAGTCTATTATGACAGATAACAATCATACAATTTGGTATTTGACTCGGGGTTTTGAAAATAATCTTTTATTGTTTCCGTCACAAGTCTGGAAAGAAATAACGGATAAGTTAGAGCAGTTACCGGTGTTGAATCCAAGGGCTCAACTTCTTCGTCGTCGTTTTATTGGTGGTTCTATTCGAGTTAGTCCGGACGGTCAGTATCGAATTACTATCCCTGCACCATTTCGGAATTGGGCAGAGATAATGGACAATGCAGTTATTGCGGGGTGTGGTATGTATCTTGAAATATGGAATGAAAAATTATGGGATGATTTCTTCAGGAATGACCATCTTCAATTAGATATGAAAAACTTTATGGAGGAATTATTTCCAATAATAAATAAAAATGAAAATTTACCATTGTAGGAGAAAGTAGCTATGGACATGGAAAAAAATAACTATGGACATGTAACCCTCTTCAGGATTTCAGGTAGCCTTGATGAGGAAAATGTATGTGATTTGAGACTTGCTATTGTTGATTGTATCAAGCGTAAAAAAAGTTGTGTGGTGCTAAATCTTTCAAATGTTGATATGATAGACCAGGTATCAGCGGGATATTTATTGGAATGCTTACAAATGGCGAGAAGAAAAGGTGGGGACTTAAAATTAGTTAACCCAAGTACTTTTATTGAACAATTATTTCGTTTTCTTGGGATATGGCATTATTTTGAGATATACATAACAGAAACAGGTGCGGTTGACGCATTTAAACGGGCAGCGTAAATTCAAAATATCCTTTCCAGTAGGAGAATTCTTATTAGAGAGATTCTCGCTTATTATGTCAAGAATTTATGAACAATGAAAACTATCATATTCCTGTAATGGCAAAAGAGGTTATTAACCTCTTCAAAGGGAGAGAGAAGGGTGTTTTTGTGGATGCAACAATAGGAGCTGGTGGACATTCTGCTTTCATTCTTGAATTTTTATCTCCAAAGATGATTATAGGAATTGACAGGGACCCAAAAGCGATAAAGATATGTTCTAAAAAATTTGAAAGAGAGACTTGTGTAAAATTATTTCATGGGAATTATGCAGATATGGATAAAGTAGTACGGAAGTTGGGAGTTCAAGAGGTAGATGGAATTTTAATTGATGCGGGCATTTCGAGTTTTGCTTTGGATGATGAAAGACGGGGTTTTTCTTTTCAAAAGGATGGTCCTCTGGATATGCGAATAGATACAAGTGAGAGGAAAAATCTGGGTGATTTTTTGGATGAGATGGACGAACATACACTTGCAAAGATTCTGAAAGAATATGGGGATGTTGTTAAACCCTATCGTGTAGCAAAAATGATTATACAACGCAGAAAGGAAGGGAAAATAAAAAAAATATCAGATATAGTTCAAACTGTTTTGGAAGTATTTCCTTCATTCGGTCGTGTATCGGATGAGGTTCGACAGGTATTTCAGGCATTGAGAATTGCAGTTAATAATGAATTGTTTTTTTTGAGAAAAGGTTTATGGGCAGGACTAAAAATATTGTCTATAAAGGGTCGTTTTGTGGTGATAAGTTTTCATTCGGGGGAGGATAGAATTGTAAAGTCAGTATTTCGATTGGTTTCTCAGCCCATGAGGCTTTTATCACCGGAAGGTCTTGTCAGAGACCGGATTCTTCCAATAGCAAAGGACCTAACACCGAAGCCGTTACCTCCTTCTTCTGAAGAGGTTCGGATAAATTCGAGGGCTAAAAGTGCAAAAATAAGAGCCATAGAGAAAATTTCAGATAGATCTATTCAATGTTATCTTGTAAAAGAGGGGATAGATGAATGAGTAAAAAAGTTGACCGAACAAGAAAAGATGTGTTGTTAATGGGTTCTTTGTATTTGATCCCCATATTTATTGTCTCTGGAGTATTGTCGGTGGATTTATATATTAATGTACAACGCTGGCGTTATGATTACCTGACGATACAAGCGAAGAGGGATATTGTACGGTGGGTTGAAAATAAAAGTGAATTTATAAGGCCCAATAAAAAATCGCAGGAAGAAAATAAAGAAAAAGAGACAACAATTTCAATAGGAAAAACAGAAAATAATAGTGATAGAGAAGAAAAACATAATTCAATTCTCGGAAATGTAATAAAGAAAATAAATCGATTTGCCAGTTTTGAAGAACAAAATCAAGGGGAAGTACAGAATAGTAAAAAAGAGGAAGATATAAAGTTTGGACTTCAGGCGATGATGGCAGAAATAGAAACATTAAAGGTTGAAAAGAAGAAATTAGAAAATTTGCAGAATTTAACTCGATTGGGATATCAACTGGGTTTAGTGTCTCCAAAGCCAGAACAGGTTGTTCGTATATCATATAGCAATGATGAACGAGAAAAAATTGTGCAGACCGCATCTTTAGATATTTTGTTTCCACAAAAACCGAAGAAAATGGAAATAACTCCTGGTGAAACAGGATATGCTAAAAAGAAGAAGAATATTAAGCAGAATATTATTGATTATCTGGACAATTTTTTAAGTACTGTTCAAGATAAAGTCTTTAGTGAGATTACTACCCCTGTAAATGCAGATTCGAAAAATAATATTGAAGAACAACCAGGGGAGGATAACTTTATTAGAACTAATAAAGAGCGATTAAACGACGATAAGAAGAACAATAATTTAGATTTAGATATAGATTTAATGACAGAGTTTTTACTGGAAAAACTGTAAAGGATAAAATGTTAAAAAACCTGTTTATAAAATCTCTTTTTGATGTGGAAGAAAATACCTGTCAAACGATTAAAACAACTCGATTGGCCCTTTTGCAATTTTTATTGTGGATTTTATTTTGTATTATTATGATTCGACTTTTTGTCGTGTTTTTTTTCCCGAAGGGGATCGTTAAGGATTATGCGAACAAACATGATGGGGTAATAAAGCGTGAGAATCCCCGGGGGACTATCTATGATAGATTTCAGAACCCGTTGGCATATTCTGTATTAATGCCTTCTCTTTTTTGCTCACCCGCAGATATTCTGTACCCTGAGGAAATGGCCCAAAAAGTGGCCCAAAAAGTGGGATTGGACATTGATTATGTAAGGAAGAAAATGACACTTACGGATGGTGAAGGAAAAAAATTGCAGTATGTATTGCTCCGAAGGGGTATTAACGATATTCCAAAAGCGGAATTGGAGGATTTTGTTTATGAGATTAACAAATGGCAGATAGAAAAATTAAAAGAGTTAAAGACGACACAGGATGATAAGAAACAGTTAAATAAAGAAAAATTTTTATCTTATTTGAGAAGAAGACTGGGATCAACCAGTGATAATGATAAACCGAGAGGAAATCCTCTTTTTATAAATTATGAATGGTTTCGTCAGTATCCACATCAAGAAGTTGGAGGAAATGTTATTGGTTTTGTTGCGATGAATAGTGAGAATCGGGTTGGTGGTATGGATGGTATAGAAAGGGATTGGGATAAGTACCTTTATGCAGATACAACTGAAATCTCAGGTAGAAAAAATAGTTCCGGACATATACTTCCCTCAACTTCCAGTGAAAAACAGGGACAATATCCTGGAGCCAATGTACATCTTACTTTGGATTTAGAAATTCAGCATGTATTGGAAAAAGAATTAGACCGAAGGATTGAAGAATGTAATGCTGTAGATGGAATGGGAATTATTATAGACCCCTTTACAGGAGCAATTCTGGCTATGGCTTCTCGTCCTTCATATAATCCAAATGTTCCAGAAACAAGGCAGGGTGACGCGTTAAAAAATAAGGTTTTGTATGAACTTATTGAACCCGGCTCTACTTTTAAGATAGTTACTGCAAGTGCCGGTTTTGAAAGAGGAGGCTATAAAAAGGATACCGCAATTAATTGTGAAGGGGGTAGAATTCAAGTAGCGAGGAAAGTCATTAAGGATGTTCACGGTATGGGTGTGGTCCCATTCTGGAAATGTTTTGAACAATCCAGTAATGTGGCTATGGTAAAAGTTGGCAGAAGTATTGGACTGGATACCTTGCGTGAATATGTGAAGAAATTTGGGTTTGGTTCAAAAACCCTAAGTGATATTTCCACTGAAAGAATAGGTGCTATTTCGACTAATAAAGCAGAAACTACCTTAAGTTCCATGTCTATTGGTTATGCGGTTATGGTTACACCTATACAGTTAGCACGGGCCTATGCAGTCATTGCAAATGGGGGTTATCTTGTAGAACCCTATATTGTGGATAAGGTAACTCTTCCAAATGGGACAATTCTATATGAGCATGAATCAAAGGTACCCCCACGTGTTATAGAGGAAGAAACAGCGGAGTTAATGAGGACTTTATGTCATCAGGTTGTTCTTAAAGGTACAGGGAAATCAGCGAGTATTCCGGGATACAAGGTAGGGGGAAAAACAGGAACAGCTCACTTAGCAAGAACACAAAAGGAGGGTGGTGGTTACGACCCGGATAAGATCATCTCTGTCTTTGCAGGTTTTGCACCTGTTTCGCACCCTAAGGTAGTAGCGGTGATTGTTATTCGCTATCCTATGTCAAAAATCCGTTATGGTGGTTATGTCTGTGGTCCTGTTTTTAAGAATGTGGTTTACTATACTTTGACCCGGCTGAATGTGCCTCCTGACCCTACAATTTCTAATGAACTTTTAAAGCAGGAAGGATTTATTGCAGAAGAAAGTATTGAAAAAGATAATGACTCCTTGTATTTTGAGAATATAGACCCCCTATGGGTTCATGAATTGGTAAATGATGAACAACTACCAGAGGTAGACCAAACAGCAGTTGCAAAAGTTAAAACAGATGGTAGAGAAAAACAAAATAAGAGAGAAGAAAATAGATTGAAAAAGCCTATTTTTAACCCTTTGACCGAAGAAGAGATTATAAAAAGTGCAAAACAAAGTGAAACTTTGCCGGACTTTTCGGGATTAACAAAATTAAAAGTTTTGAATATTTTAAATTTATTAAAGATAGACTACGAGTGTCGTGGTTACGGAAGAGTAGTGTCCCAATTCCCTGCACCCGGAACACCCCTGAAAGAAATAGATATATGCCAGTTGGATTTTTCAGAAGATTTTCGTTTGCAATCAGAAATGATTTCATTAAATAAAGAGGATTAGAGGATGTATTTAAGAGAAATAGTTGAAAAATGGAATTTAGACTATTTTTACTCTTTTCCCAACGAATATGTTTCTGGGATAACAGAAGATTCCCGTAAAGTGCGGAAAGGTATTATCTTTACAGCAATACCCGGAGAACATTCTAACGGTTGGGATTATATCCCCGAAGCCATAGAAAAGGGTGCTGTTGCTATTATTGGAGTAGCGAAAATACCTGAGGAATTTTTATGTTTAATAAAAGAAAAAGGAATTCCTTTTTTTATCCATGCAAATCCGCGGCAAGTTTTAGGGGAAGTGGCTCATTATTTTGCTGGGGACCCAACAAAGTCTATGGTTGTTATTGGTGTTACTGGGACAAACGGTAAAACAAGCACTACATTTTTAATTGAAAGTATATTAAAAGAAAAAGGAATTGCAACAGCCCGTTTTGGGACATTAGGATATGTCATTAATGATCAAAATATTGAAGCAGTTCATACCACTCCTTTTAACGAAGAACTCGTAACACTATTTTGTAAAGCAAAAGAAGCAGGTATTACACATGTTGTTATGGAGGTTAGTAGTCACTCTCTGGCACAGGATCGTGTTGCAGGAATACATTTTACTGTGGGAGTCTTTACAAACCTGACACAGGACCATTTAGATTTTCACAAGACAATGGAGGAATATTTAAAAGCAAAGTTAAAACTTTTTGAAAGTCTGTGTGGCGAGAATAGTTTTGGAATTATAAATAAATCAGACCCCTACGCAGAGTCTTTTATGAAACATTGCAAATCGAGATATGCTACTTATGGGATGAAGGGGGATTATTGGGCAAGTGATATAGATGTATCTATGAAAGACACAAAGTTTATATTGCATGCTCCGTCTGGTGATGTGGAGATAAAACTTGCTCTTATTGGCAAACATAATGTATTTAACGCATTGTGTGCTTCGGCTGTTGTTGGAGAATTGGGTATTTCTTTAAAAGATATACAAAAGGGATTGAAAAGTTTAAAATCGGTTCCGGGACGATTTGAACTAATCGAAGAAGGGCAGGAGTTTGCTGTTGTTGTGGATTATGCACATACCGAAGATGGGCTGAACAATGTTTTACAAACGGCGAAGAATTTGACGAAGGGTAGAGTTATTGTTGTTTTTGGCTGTGGTGGAGATCGTGATAAAACAAAACGGCCCAAAATGGGGGCTGTGGCAGGGAAATGGGCGGACCTCATTATTTTGACTTCGGATAATCCACGAACAGAAGATCCGAAGCGAATCCTATTGGATATTGAAGTAGGTGTTCAGAAAATGGGGAAAGATAAAGGGGACGATTATTTTGTTATTGAGAATAGGGAAGAGGCTATCTGCTTTGCTATTGATAAAGCGAAACCTAATGATATGGTGGTTATTGCTGGGAAAGGACATGAGCCCTACCAAATTATAGGAACACAAAAGTTACCATTTGATGACCGTGAAATTGCCCGAAAATTCCTGAAAGGAAGATTATAATGCCCTGGAAATATCGTTTAGGAGACCTATCTCGCGTTGTTTCTGGAAAGTTAAATGGAGATAAAGATATTGAGTTTACGGGTGTATGCATAGACACCCGAACAATACAGCAAGGGGATATTTTTTTTGCATTACCAGGAACAAAAGTTGATGGACATCAATTTGTACAAGAGGCCCTGAAAAAAGGTGCGGTTGCAGTTGTGGTAACAAAGGAAAGTGTTATACCTTCTGTATGCGTTAAAGATACTCTCCGGGCCATACAAATGTTTGCTCGTTGGCATCGAACAAATTTAAAGGCGCAAGTATTTGCTATCACGGGTTCCTGTGGAAAAACAACTACAAAAGAACTCATTTCATCAATATTAAGTAAGAAGTATAAAATAGTTGCTTCTAAAGGAAATCTTAATAATGAGTTGGGTTGTCCCCTTTCGTTATTACAAATGGATGAAGATACAGATTGGGGTGTAATAGAGATGGGGGCGGGTAAACCAGGAGACATTGCGGAACTATGTACTATTGCTTATCCCGAAGAATCTGTTATTACTACTATTGCTCCGGCCCATTTGGAGAGATTAGGGAGTTTGGAAGGAGTAGCAAAGGAAAAATCTAACATTGCAAAGTGCCTTCCTCCGTGGGGATATTTTTATGTTAATATGGATAATCCTTATTGTGTTTCTATCGGGAAGCATATTGTTGCAAACAAAATCTATTATGGGGGAAAGGGAGATATAAGATTACAATCTGTCCGTATACTTTCATCGGATAAGATGGAGGTCGAAATAGAACCTGTTGGCAAATTACAACTACCACTATGTTCTCAATCTATATTATCAAATTTTTTGCTTGCAATTGCGGTATCTCTGAAGCATCAAATTCCTTTAGATGAGCAAATGTTAACGGAAGCATTTTATAGAGCAGGTAGAATCAAGACTTATCCACTCGGTCCATTTACAATAATCGATGACTGTTATAATGCCAATCCTGCAAGTATGAAATCGGCACTGGAATATTTGGAAATGGTTGCCCGACCAGGGTTCCGATGTGCGGTTTTAGGTGATATGCTCGAGTTAGGTAGTGACAGTGATAAATATCATTATTTGTTAGGTAAGCAAGTAGGAGAAAGTGGTGTAGATATTTTGTTTTTGTATGGGAACTATTCAAAGGAGGTTGAGAAAGGGGCTTTAGAGACGGGGATAAAATCTGTAATGGCATTTTCACATCATGAGGAAATCGCCGAAAAAATTATCAAAAAGTTTCCACCTCAAAGTTGGATATTAGTAAAAGGTTCACGAGGCATGACAATGGAAAAAGTTATCCAATACTTAAAAGAGAAGATAATGAAAGAATAGAAGGGATTGTTGTATAATGGTAAATTTTATTTTAATAAGAAAGTGTTCACTTTAGAGGGATAAATGCTGTATTACATAGCTATTTTATTACTTCCATATTTTGGAATAATTAATGTTCTTACCTATCATACAGTTAGAGCAGGGGGTGCTGTTTTTACTTCCTTTTTTATTACTTTAATGATAGGGTCTGTTGTAATACATAAGTTACAAGAAATGAAAATAGGACAATATATAAAGAAAGAACATGTTGCGGACCTGCATAAACTACATAAGGGAAAGGCGGGAACCCCTACAATGGGTGGTATTTTAATTCTTATTTCGACTTTTATCTCTCTATTAGTTTGGGGACGGCTTAACAATCGTTTTTTATGGCTTGCAATGGCTGTTTTTTGTGCTTTAGGTATTTTGGGTTTTTTAGATGACTATATTAAGTTGAAACGAAGACATAATGATGGGTTGAGGGCGAGAGATAAATTAATAGGGCAAATCCTTATTGGAATAGTATTGGGGATTTATTTGTATTTTAATCCGATAACTCCTGGAGCCATTTATTTAACTCAATCGGATGTAAAAGATTGGTCGAGTTTGAAAAAACAGTTGGTTCAAGGTTTAGATAGAAGTGGAAGTCCAGAACTTATTTTTATTTGTTCACAAATCCCCCCTTTATTAAAAGAACATTTACTTCGATTAGACCTAAAAAAAGAACTGGAAGTAGAAGAGCAATCACTACTTATTCGAAGTCTTAATCAAGTTATAGATAGTGATGGATGGCAATACAATTCAATATGGATGGGAAAGGAATTATCACAAGAAGTTCATGAATATCTGGAAAACAGGAATAAAATCAGGTCTTTTCAGAAACAGCGGTTAGGACGATTGTTGATTGAACATACATTTAGAGATTCTTTTTATGAGTCAGTATCTTCACTACATACAAAGGTAGGTGTGCCCGGTTTTAAAAATCTTTTTATTCCGTTAGGTATTTTTTACATTTTTTTTGTTGGTCTTATTGTTGTTAGTGTGTCCAATGCTGTAAATTTGACCGATGGATTAGATGGGCTTGCCATTGGGTCATCGATTATTTCTGTGATGGCTTACGCAGGTATTGCATATATTGTGAGCCGTGCTGACTGGAGCCGTTATTTATTCCTTACTTATGTGCCAGAAGCAAGTGAACTTTTCGTATTCGGTTCAGCATTATTGGGGGCCGGTTTAGGGTTCCTATGGTATAATGGACATCCTGCAGAAGTCTTTATGGGTGATACAGGGTCTTTGTCGTTAGGTGGGGCAATAGCGTCTCTTGCTGTTTTAACAAAGCAAGAATTATTACTTCCATTAGTAGCCGGTATATTTGTTTTAGAGGCTGGTAGCGTTTTACTACAAGTGGTATCGTTCAAATTGACTGGAAAACGAATTTTTCGTATGGCCCCCTTACATCATCATTTTGAATTATTAGGTTGGACGGAAACAAAAGTTACACTCCGTTTTTGGATAATTGCTTTACTATTTGCGTTATTAAGTTTAGGAGCACTTAAGTTACGATGAACATGCCTATATTCAAACCTGAAGAAATAAAGTCATTAACTCGTGCATTAGTTATCGGTGCTGGTAAATCAGGTGTTGCTTCTGCACAATTATTGAGAAAGCAAGGGAAAAAGATAATTATTAGTGATATAAAAAAGAAAGAGGAAATTCCGGATGCTGTGGAAATCTTTAATAAATTAGGTATTGACTATGTATTCGGAGAACATTCAGAGGATTTGCTATCCGGAATAGATTTTATAATTGTTAGTCCGGGTGTCTCCCCAAAGATTTCTTTATTACAGACTGCAAGAGAGATGAATATTCCAATACTTGGTGAGTTTGAGTATGCTTATTACTATACAGAGACTCCTATTATTGCTGTTACAGGAACAAATGGAAAAACTACGGTTACTTCCTGGATACACCATACATTAAAAGAGTTGGGTTTTGATAGTGTTTTGGCCGGGAATAATGATATTCCCTTATCAAATGTAGTTGCAGAGGATATAAAAAGTGAATGGATAGTTGCAGAACTAAGTAGTTATCAGTTGGAGTATAGTTATTATTTTCATCCTCGTGTTGCTGTTGTTCTGAATGTTACCCCAGACCATATAACGCGTCATCCCACACTAAAAGAATATGCAGGTGTAAAAAACAGAATATTTCAAAATCAGGAGAATGGAGATACTGCAGTAATCAATAAGGATGATGAATGGGTTTACTCAATGACAGTTCCTTCTTTCGTGAATAAATATTATTTTTCCTTGTATTCTGAAGTGAACCCTGGAGCATGGCTTTTGTCCAAAGGTGGTTATAGAAAGTATGTATGCTTTAATAATGAAGTTTTAAATGGTGTAGATTCTTTACCGTTAAAAGGGACGCATAATGTATCTAATGCGCTTGCGGTGTTGACTTCTATTTGTGCAATCCAAAAGTCTCCAAAAGAAGTTTTTCAAGCGATGACTTTTTTTAAAGGGGTTCCTCATAGAATTGAATTTTTGGGCTGTAAAAATGGGGTGGAGTTTTATAATGACTCAAAGTCTACGAATGTAGAAAGTCTTCGTGTTGCTTTAGAAAGTTTCCATCAGCCGATAATTTTGATAGCGGGGGGACGAGGTAAAGGGTCGAGTTATTGGCCTTTGCGAGAGTTAGTAAAAGAAAAAGTCCATTTCCTGATAACAATTGGTGAAGATGCTGAAAATATCGAAAAATCTTTTTCGGATTTGGTAAAAACGGAGAGGGTAATGTCAATGGAGGAAGCCGTTAAAGTAGCATGGAAGAATGCTTTCCCAAAATCCGTTGTATTGTTGTCTCCTGCATGTGCGAGTTTTGATATGTATCCAAACTTTGAAGTTCGTGGGGACCATTTTCGAGAATGTGTCCGGAAATTATTAGAGAAGGAGTAATGAAATGTGTAAAGATTCATTAGCAATAATTATTATTACTTCAATTTTGGTAATACTTGGGCTTATGGTGGGGTATAGCGTTGAAGGTTTAACAAGTAATTTGCAATCTTTTTTGATTAAACAATTTATTTTGTTGTTTGTAGGCGGAGGGATTTTTATTACTTTGTTATTTTCTGATTATCATATATTTTTTAAGCCGAAATACTTTTGGTCTATTTCTGCTGTTTGTATATTAGGGTTAATAATAGTTTTGTTGGTCAGCGATGTGAAGAAAGGAGCGGCAAGATGGATAGAAATTTATAGGGGCTTTTCTATCCAGCCCTCTGAATTTGCAAAGATAGCTGTTTTGATAAATATTACATGGTACTTATCCCGTTTTCATAGTAAACTGAAAACATGGTGTTTTGGAATTGTTTTCCCTGTTTTACTTGGAGGATTCTATAGTTTCTTAATTCTATTAGAGAATGACCAGGGAACACCTATGCTTATTATGACGGTAGTTCTTTGTATGATCTTTGTTGCTGGAGTAAAGAAACGGGATTTGTTTATAGGGTCATTACCTTTAGTGGTTCTTTTTAGCCTTGCTATTGTTTTAAAACCACATAGAATTGACCGAATTATATATACATGGTTTCCCGAATGGGACCCCGCGGGTAAAGGATGGCATATTATTCAATCATTAGTATCTTTTTATCGTGGTAATTTATTAGGAGTGGGTATTGGTGCGGGTGAGCAAAAACTAGGTTATTTGCCAGAAGCACATCGGGATTTCCCTTTTTCAATTGTTGGTGAGGAAATGGGGATGATGGGAACAATACTTATTGTTTTATTATTTTTCTTGCTTGTTTATTATGGTTTTGAAATATCGAGAAAATCCCCGGACTTACAGGGCTCTCTTCTGGCTTTTGGAATAACATGTATGATTGGAATTCAAGGGATAATAATGATGATGGTAAATACAGGGCTCCTTCCTATAAAAGGGATGTGTTTGCCGTTAGTAAGTAGCGGGGGTTCTTCTTTTGTCTCCTCAATGGCAATGTTAGGTTGTCTTGTAAATATTGGGTTTCAGGAAATTCAAATGGAAACATCCGCTCAAAAGAAGGCTTTTATTTTTTTCTCTGCAATAGGTTTGTCTAAATGAAGTAATACACGAGAGCAAGGATCTTTTTATGCTTACTGAGGAACTAAACTATTATTTGCCACAAGATAGAATCGCTCAGCATCCGGTTAAACCGCGTGATTCTTCACGATTGTTGATTGTGGATAGGGATTCTGGTTCTATAAGAGAGGATGTATTTCGAAATTTACACCGTTATTTAAACAAAGGTGATGTTATTGTCTTAAACGATACGAGAGTTATTCATGCACGGTTGTATGGGTATAAAGAAAAAACGGGTGGAAAAGTAGAAGTGTTTTTGTTAAAACAAATAGGGAAACATGATTGGATAGCCCTGGTGAAACCTTCGGCAAAAATTCCCATTGGTACTCGTGTTATTATTCATAATGATGTCGTACTTGAAGTCCGTGATTTTTTAGGAGAAGGGAAACGTGTCGTGCACTATCCCGAAGGAAATCTTTTATCAATTATTCAGAAGATAGGTATAGTCCCTTTGCCTCCATACATTCGTAGAGAAACACCTGAACCTGATGATAGAATTCGTTATCAGACAGTATTTGCCAGGAGGTCGGGCTCTGTTGCCGCTCCAACAGCGGGTTTGCATTACACAAACCGTGTATTAAAAAAGTTAAAAGAGCGAGGTATTGATGTATGTTTTATAACGCTCCATGTCGGATATGGAACATTTAAACCTATTACAACTGAAAAGGTGGAACAACATAGTATCGATGCTGAAGATTTTACCATTAGTGAAAATACCGCTATTTTATTAAATAAGAAAAAGAGTGATGGTAAACGGATCGTTGCTGTAGGGACTACTGTTACAAGAGTTCTTGAATCTCAATATATTAATGGAAAGTTTCGAGCGGGGGTGGGCTCTACAACAAAATATATATATCCTCCTTACACTTTTCAGGCAATCGATGTTTTACAAACAAATTTTCATCTTCCGAGGTCGTCTTTATTAGCATTAGTGTTTGCTTTTGCTGGTAAAGAATTGGTTATGAAAGCATATAATTATGCAATAGAGCATCATTTTCGTTTTTACTCATATGGTGATACAATGTTGATTTTATAGATAATAAGGAAGAGAATCCATGTTACAAATATCGAAATGTGTGTATTTTGATTCGGCTCATCAAAATAGACATAAAGGGGGTAAATATTCCCAATTACATGGACATACCTTTTTTGCAGAGATTATTGCAGAAGGTCTTTTACATACAAACTATGGTTGGATCGTTGATTTTAGTGAAATTAAAAGCAGTATTATTCCGATAATAGATGTTCTGGACCATTCTTATTTGAATGAAATTCCCGGATTGGAGGAAGATGCAACTATTCCTGCAATAAAGGGATGGATTCTTGGGCAGATTAAAGAAAAACCATGGTGGTTTAAGGATATTCACATAGGGATTGTTGGTGATTTAAAATTTAAGCCCAAAAGGATACCTATGAAGAAACACTGTTCGGAATTGTGGGCTTTTTCATTTGAATCAGCTCAGTCATTACCCCAACTTCCAGATTCGCATCCCTGTCATTCTTTACATGGACATAGTTACTTTGTAAAGGCTTGTGCAAAAGATATGGAAACTTTACCGAAGGCTCTAAAAAAAATATATGATATGTTGGACCATCATTGGCTAAATGAAATTTTGGGCTTGGAAAAGGCAACGAGTGAAGTTCTTACATTTTGGATTGTTGAGAAGTTACGGGAATTTAATCATTCTCCTAAGATTGTGGTTGTTCAAGAAACGCCGTCTTCGTATTGTATATGGCGGGAGCATGAATAGCAATTAATAGGGGCTGTTTGGGGAAGTATTTTCTACACCTGCTGGATAAGTGTCTTCAAATACTAAGATAGGTTGGTTTTTAGAATTCCGAGTTTCATTTGCAGTTGTTATACGAATGGCGGCTGTGTCCTGAAATACACAAGACCACTCACAAAAACCACAACCAATACACAAATCGGGGTCAACTTCGGGTTGTTTTATTTTTACCACTCTACCATCTCTGAGAGTTACTTCCCTTTCTATAAGATAAATGGCCTTAGGAGAGAGAGGACAATGTTCCTCACAAACGAGACATTCCCTGCCGTAAGAATAAGGAATGCATCTTCCTTTATCGAATGTCGCCAATCCAATTTTGGTCTTTTGTTTATTTTGTAATGAAAGTGGTTGAATTGCTTGAGTAGGACACACCTGACCACACATATTACAACTGTATAAACAATATCCAATTTTAGGTACAAGTTTAGGTGTCCAAAGGGCTTCCCATCCACCTTCTATTCCTGCGGGTTGGATAGCATTGGTAGGACACACCCGCATGCATACGCCACATTGAATACAGCGTTGTAGAAAGTCTCTTTCGTTCCTTGCTCCCGGTGGTCGGATTAGTGTTGAAGGGAAAGGTTGTCCCTGTTTGGATTGAGGAGCGACACGGAAACCCAACAATCCTGCAGTCCCTGTTGCCATTGCTGTTAGAACCGTTCTTCTTGGATAATCAAGTTTTCCTGTGGTGATGGTGTTCTTTCCTGGAAGTTGAAACTGGAATGTAATGGAGTCTGAACGACACGATGCTACACAATTCCAGCAAACAAAACATTCTGTTGGTAACCAATTTCCTCTCTGGTCTGGTTGGGCTCCTGCTGGACATGCTTTACTGCATAGTCGACAGTTAGAGCAGGAACTCTCATCATTTTTAATACGCATTAATGGTTTTTGCGAAATAAGTCCTAATAGTCCACCTAAGGGGCATATATATCGACACCAAAATCGGGGTCGAAGGAAATTCAGTCCTATTGCAAGGAGCAGAGTGAAAGTAATAATAGTACCCTCTGTGTAGAATGTTTTTTGGGACATCCTAAAAACATGGGCTCGGAATTTTTTATAGATGGGTTCTGAAATTTTAGTAACAGGGACCCCGAATATTTTTGGGTCCTCGTTATATATTGCTGTGCTGGATTCTTCGATTGCGATGTGAAATGCAGGGAATACACTAGTAGTTAAAGCACGATAGAAAAAGGAAAATGGGTCGAAAATTCCAAACCAATGCCCTCCAAATAGGCTCATTCCCAGCATTGCAAATAAAATGAAGTATTTAATACGGTGACCAGTTGTTCTGTTTTGGTATTCTTTCTTTTTTAGTCCCAGTTGTGCCAACCAGGTAAAGAAAGTATGAAGGGTTCCAAAAGGACAGAACCATCCACAGAACACTCTTCCTAATAGAAGGGTGACTATAATTGTAATAATACACAGTAACGATAATCCTGTGATTGTCCATGTAGAGAGAAATGTAAGTAAAAAAATGAGAGGGTTAAGATGAAAGAAAATTTTATAAATTTCTGTTGTGTTTGCATCATCTATGAAATGTAGATTCCATGCAAGAACGATAAATAAAGCCAAAAATCCTAATTGACAAAAACGCCTTATCCATTGTGTCCATGAACGGGGTCTTTTAAACTTCATGATGTTTATACTACGATTTCCTGGTATTTTAATTTGTTTTTATAGTCGATTTGTCCCAAACCCGATTCAAATGCTTTTTTTACAGTTCCTATTTGATTTGGGTCATAGTTTAATATTTCACATCCAAAAGCATCCAGAGCTACAATGTCAACCGATACTGCAACTGTGTTCAATCTTTTAACATCTTTCAAATCACCACCTTGTGGACCATTTGCAGTGAGAATACGAATGGCATCGAGGATAGAGATTTTGGGTTTCATATATGCTGTTAAGTCTTTTATACAGGTGGGTAAATCCTGATGGAACATTCGACGATTTTCAATTACACCCATGTAGTTTTTCATAGCCAGTGTAACAGTAGTGGAAGCATGATGTTTGGCTACGGGAACACTAATTAAAATATCCGATTCTATCATTTCCGGGTATATGGGAATCTTTTTTACCCGTTCACCATCTATATTTGTTTCTTTAAAACGGCTACGGTCTATATACACAAGTTCGGCCCCTGTTTCTTTTGCAACCGCAGAAATTCCACTTGTTACATAAGATTTTGTGGCATCATTTACAGTGTTATCGCCAACCTTAACTGTTTTAGCACCAGCATTAAAACATAGTTCAATCAAAGTCCTTAATAAATCAGGATTTGTATTTGAAGCTTGTTCTGGAGTTCTATCCCATGCCATATTTGGTTTTATCCAAACGACATCGCCTTTTTTAATAAACCGTTCTAATCCACCGATGGATTCAATGGCTTTTTTGGTAAGTTTTTCAGCTATTTCGCGTGTAGGTTCTTCGGGGATGGGGTCTCCTTTCCATTTGCAGACCACCATGTCTAATGGAGATGTTTTATCTTGTGCTCTTCCGATAATGGGTTGAAGGGCCAATACCCCAGCACAGCAACCTGTTTCAATGAGGAATTGTCTACGTGTTTTCTTTTTCATTGTTTATTCTCCTAATCTTGAACTTGTATTTTAGCAGGCTATGTATTGTTTTCATTATACTATATTTCAACGATTTTTTATTTCAAATATTTAGACATATTTTAATAAAATATTAGTTTCGTTTCAGTTGTTTAATTATTGTATTTTTATCAATCTTTTTAGAAACCATTTTCCTGAATAGTCAAAATCTGTTGACATGTCTTTCCAGATATGTGGAGCGTTTTGTTTAATAATTAATTCACCATCCCATTGTAGTGTTTTAATTTTTTTATAGAAATTTTCTGATTGTAGAAAGGGTACCATCATATCTTTTGTCCCGTGAAATAATAATATAGAAGGAGGAGTTTCTACCTTTTCCATCTGGAAATAGATAGGAGATAAATTTATCAAATTTGTTTCAAGTTCATTTTTATTTTGGTTTAGTTCCTCATCAAGAAAAGTTTTTTTTCGTGCAAGTCGTTTAAGGATATCTTTAACATCAAAAGGAAGTGATGTTAAAGAATATAAAGACAGTAAATCTGTTGGGGCACAGAATAAAGCAATCGCGGGGATGTTTTTGTAATATGGTTTTTTTTCTATGGGTAGACGGCCTGTAAATTTTGTTTCTTGGAAAAGGGCATTGATTGCCAAATGTCCACCTGCTGATATTCCCATAATACCCAATCTGTTTTTGTCTATATTAAATTGTTCTGCATGAGATACAATATATTGAATTCCTGCCTGAACATTACGAATCATTTGCATCCCATTAAAAACTTGTATTGAACCGGGAGACAAAGCAAAGACAGAATACCCTTGACTACACAGGACATCGTAAACTCCTAATCCAATATGTTGAATAAGTTGGTGCCGGTCAGAAAACCAACCGTTGGATACAACATCTATTATTCCATATCCATTAGGGTTACTGATGGGTTTGAATATATCCATTACCAGTCCAATGCCGTAGGCTTCTGCATATACAATATGAGGTTCATGTATGTACAATCCGGATGTTTTTGGTCTTATAGTCAATCGGCTTGCGGGGTTGTATAATTCCTGAACAGGTCTTAACTTAATGGATGGTTTTTCTTTGCTACCTCTTTCCATATTGAAGTACTTTATTTGATGGAGTTAAGTATTTGTTCACAATAAACACAGTTTATTAAAATATTCTCACTTTCTATAATTTTATTCAGAAATTAGATAATAATGTTTACAAGTATCTCGTTTTCAATTTGCATAATATCCTTTTTTTATACACAGGCACAGGTCCCGTCTGAGAATCCGGTAACATCGCCTTTAATCGCGGAAATTACAGAGGACCATCCTTTATTCCTTTTTTCTTGTAATGTCCAATCTTCAGATTTGGAGAAGGTCAAAAATCAGTGGGATTCATTGGAAAATAGTTTAAAACCTTTCTCTGCATTATGGGTAGACCTGGGATCTAATGTGATTTTGGACCCGGGCAAAACAGAAGATTTATTAAACGATATTTTTCGCGATTTTAGGTGTCCTTTCGTCTTAAAAATTCCACAGATAATGAATAAAGAAATCTGTCCAGAGCACCATGAATTTGAGTCCTTATTTGTTCGGTTTCCAAACATGATTGGAGTATCAATTCATGACTTTACCTTGAATTTATATCCATCTTTACAGTATGGTTTTTCCCCCGATTGTTCACATGTTTTGTGGGTATCTAAACTAATACAAGTGCTTGCCTCTTATGGGAGGTTTTTATATTGGTGTATGGATTCTTTAGAATGGGCTCATTTTTTCACTAACCCAGTAGGGGAACCTTTATTTAATACCATGCGAAAATATGCTGATTATGTAATCCCTTCTTATCGATATAATGGGGATAATTCAGTGGTTGGGTTAGGCGAAATGTTGGGGCTTTATGTTCTTAATATTGTTAATCGATATGGGATTGTATGTGGTTCTAAATGGTACCATGAGAATTATATTATAGAACCCTGTTTGTTTGGCAAACCTCCTGAAGGTACTATTAGTATTTATAGTCCTTTTTATCGAGTCATGATATTAAATGGAGTACTTGCAGGTTCGCTTGTTTATGCTTTTGAGGATGAAAATGCCATGTGGGCAGGAAAAGAAAAGATTCACTGGGAAAGAACCATACAACCAACTTTGCGAGAACTTATAACAGGAAATTATATTCCACAAAAGAATTTAATCTTACAACGAATAAATACGGGACTCCAATTATTCCCCTCTTCTAATCTTCTTGAGTTCCAACAAAACTTAAAGGAAATAGATTCTCAGAGAAATGAGGGGAGAATGATACAAATTGTTTATGGGGATACTTCTTACGGTAAATTGCCTGTTATTGTTCCTGATAATGGAAGGTCATACATTATTCCTGTGATACCTTCATTTTTAGGGAGGGAAGAAATGAATTTACTTCCCAATATTGTAGGATACAGACCTTCCCATCCGGAATGGACATGGACACAGGTCGTTTCAAATACATCACAACCTGTTGGAGAAGGGGATGCTTTTATTACTAATATTGGAAAAACAATTTTTGTTTTTAATTCTAATGAATATGAAAACAATCAACAGACCTTTCAGATTTTGAATTTACCTGTACCGGTCCGAAAATTCAACGCAACCCGGAGTGCAGAAGGTGTTGTGTTGAAGTGGCCATTTCGAGAGGGAGATATTTCATATCAGGTATATCGACGAACTCCGCCGGATACCTCTTTCCAATTATTGGTTCGAGGTCTGGATTCCAGAGAATGGAAAGACACAGCCGTTTTACCTCAGCAAACGGTTGCTTATTCAATAACAGCATTGACCTCGGAACAGGAACCTTTTTCTGGCACTGTAAATTGTGGTGAGTATTTGGTATTTAGTTCTGTAGAGAGCAGAATTGTGGAAGAAGTTGTCCTTGCTCCGGAAACTTTTGTTGCGGAAAGTGTTCCTATCATGCAGTCGACAGGACTCATTAATGAACAGAAAGTATGTAATGATCCTGCTGATGAATTAGAATTAACACAAAAAGGACAAATCGTTGAGATTAAAAAAACAATGGAAGTATTGGAATCGGCTTTTATCGGTAGAAATACAGAGTCAATTGTAAATCTATTTGATGTTTCTTGTAAAGATGCGCTGGGTAGGGGAATTGACTATATACGAGCAGGTTTGGAGTTGTTTTTTTGCCAGTGTCCGTATCCAAAAATGATTTGGCAAATTCGACGATGGCTTTTTATTACCAATCCTGAAAATCAAACACAGGTAAAAATGGTAGTTTTCTTAAGAATGAAAGGTTATAGAGTTTCCGATAATCTGGGTATTAAGGGGAATATTCCTATTGACATACTCGCAGGATCCGATGGAGAGATAACTTTTACATGGGTATTGCAAGATAAGCAATGGAAAATATCTCAAATAGAACCGTTTCTTTTTGATGTGAAACAATGTAAAGTTTTTCTTGATTCTCCGTATTCTGTTGAATAGTTTTCCTGGAGTTGTCTCTTCAAGAAAAATGTTTTACCAATTTTTCAATATCTTTGTATTCAATAAGTGAGTTGTAATCAAATAAACAATTCATGGCCTTTGAAACAACTTCAACTCCATTTTCTGTAAGAACAGCAATTGGGTTTAATCCTGCAAGCACAAGAATTCCTGTTCTCCCATTGGGTACAGACATATCCAGGAGGGGTTGATTGGGAGTCCCAAATGCAAGAATACCTCCTAACAAACAATTTTCTACTTCGGTTGATAGTTCTTTTGCCTTATTTAATGAAACTGATGGGATTTCACGAAAACTAACACCAACGATGCCATTTCCTGTTTTTGTTGCAGACCATACATTTGTCATTCGTCCTCTTATAAAGATTTCGAGTGGGTCTATTGTTGTTCCATCATAATTTATGATTTGAGTAAAGCGTCTTGGTGTCCATTGTTGTATTTCAACAAGACTACCAAAACGGGAAGTCATAGGAATTCCGTGTCGAAGAAATATCCCGTTCAGACTTACACTGCAAATAGTGCCGATGGCTACATGGTTTTTAGGGACATGAAAGGACCCTAAATTTTGTCCTTCGTCTACAATGGTTAATAGTTTGCCCATGCCTAAATTTTTTTCATAGACCTGACAGATTTTTTTGATATACCTGAAGAAGAGTTCTTTTTTGAGGTAACTAATATTTAAAATTATTTTCCCTTGTTTTTTTGTAAGGTCGAAATCCATACGAAAAGCCAATTCTTCTACTTTAGAAGAAACAAAACCGACTTTATCGACAACAAGTTCTGTTTCAAGTTCTTCTCTCCCTCGATTGGTAATTTTCCGTCCTTTCCTCCCCATGTTTTCTGTCCAGCCCATACGGTCTGTCAGGATTAAATAATCACGAATGGCTCGGTCTGTTAATTCTATTCCTGATAACCGTAGGACTTCAGATATTCGTTCACTTCCGATAGGTCCATTGTTATTCGATAATACTTGAAGTATTGCGTGGAGTTGTCTCTTAACTTTTATATCACGGAAAGTCTTCATATGTGTTTTCTATTAATTTGTTTATTTCGGAAATATTTCCGTTAAAATGATTATAGATATATTTTACATAAAAAGGGAATATTTATCAAGTAGTTGTATCATTAGTATAGTAACAAATTTGAAATGATAAAAATGTTTATATTATAGTATCCAAATCGGAAGTGTACTTCCGCTTAAATTACATAAATAAAAATTCTATATAAGGAGCATGTCAAATGTCGTACATCGATGATGTTATGGATCTTGTCTTAAAAAGAAATCCTGCCGAACCCGAGTTTCATCAAGCAGTGAAAGAAGTTTTAGATTCTATCAAACCTGCAGTGGACAGACATCCCGAATTTAAGGAAAACAGAATTCTGGAAAGATTGGTAGAACCTGAACGAGTTATTATGTTCCGGGTCCCATGGGTCGATGACAAAGGTAAAGTACAAGTAAATAGGGGATTCCGGATTCAATTTAATAGTGCAATTGGTCCTTATAAGGGTGGATTGCGGTTTCATCCAACAGTTTATCTTGGCATCTTAAAGTTTTTAGCTTTTGAACAAATATTTAAAAACGCATTGACAACATTGCCAATGGGGGGCGGAAAAGGGGGTTCCGACTTTGACCCCAAAGGAAAGTCGGATAATGAAGTAATGCGTTTTTGTCAGTCTTTTATGAGCGAGTTATTCCGCCATATAGGACCTGATACAGATGTTCCTGCAGGGGATATAGGAGTTGGAGGTAGAGAAATTGGTTATTTATTTGGGCAATATAAGAAACTTAAGAATGAATTCACAGGTGTATTAACTGGAAAAGCTATAAATTGGGGTGGTTCTTTAATTCGTCCGGAAGCCACAGGATATGGTTGTGTTTATTTTGCTCAAAATATGCTTAAAACACGAGGTGATAGTCTTGATGGTAAAACATGTCTGGTTTCAGGTTCGGGAAATGTTGCACAGTATACTATAGAAAAGTTGAATCAATTAGGGGCAAAAGCGGTTACTCTTTCCGATTCTGACGGAAGTATTTATGATCCTGCAGGAATTGATGCGGAAAAGTTAGCCTTTGTTTTGGAACTAAAAAATGTTCGTCGTGGAAGAATTAAGGAGTATGCAGAAAAATTTAAGGGTGTTCAATATTTCCAGGGGCAAAAGCCATGGAAAATTGCTAAATGTGATTGTGCTTTCCCAAGTGCAACTCAGAATGAGATTGATGAGGAAGATGCTCAAGCATTAGTGAAAAATGGTTGTTTCCTTGTTGCAGAAGGTGCTAATATGCCTTCTATGCCATCTGCGGTTGATATTTTCCATGAAAATGGTGTTTTATTTGCACCAGGTAAAGCGGCGAATGCAGGTGGTGTTGCAGTTTCAGGTTTAGAAATGGCACAAAATGCTCAACATACGAACTGGACTCGTGAAGAGGTTGACAGAAGATTACAGGAAATTATGAATGCTATACATCAGCAGGCGTATGAAACGGCAGATGAATATGGCTATCCAGGTAATTATGTTGTCGGTGCAAATATTGCGGGTTTCCTGAAAGTTGCCACTTCAATGTTAGACCAGGGGGTTGTGTAATATTTTATTATTAGGAAAATATTCTATAAAAAAGCAAGAAAAACAAACAGGAGCATATTAAGAGATATGCTCCTGTTTGCTGTTAATACTAAAATTAATTAAAAAGGTCTGTCATCATCCTCCTCGTCATCATCCAATTCTTCTCTAGGTTCCCCCTCATGTTCATCACTCTCTTCAACCTGAAACTCAATTTCACGACTTGCAGTGTCCATTACTTCTTCCGCAACGAAGATAGGACATCCAATCCGTAATGCTATAGCAATGCTATCGCTAGGACGAGCATCAATTTTTAATATCTGTTCTAATTCTCCTGTTGTATTTTTTTGTTCAATATTCATATGAGCAAAGAAGGTATCGTTTTCTAACTTGTATATAGTTACAGATTGTAGGCGTGCTCTTAATCCGGCAAGTAAGTTACATATTAAGTCATGGGTAAGGGGGCGAATCGGTTTTTCTCCCATTTGCGCCATCTGGATCGAAACGGCCTCAGGTATTCCTACAAGTATAGGTAAGATTCTTCCATCGGATTCCAGAAGGACAAGGGCCCCTCCTGTATCATTGGGAGTTTTTGTTACTGCAAGTAATCGAACCTCTATCATTAGATTGTCCTTTTCAAGTTTATTGTTTATCTTTTCATTATACCATTTTATTTAATGTTTTATTAGGAATATATTTGTACTTGAATTGTTTATTTTGATTTCTGTCGAATTTCCTGAAAAAACTTTGTAAGAAGTGAACTACATTCATTAGCACAGATTCCAGAAACGACATTGGGCTGGTGATTGAAACGGGTATCTGACAGAAGGTTCATTAATGTTCCACAGCAACCTGCTTTAGGGTCAAAAGCACCAAAATACACTTCAGGTATACGGGATAATATAATAGCACCTGCACACATAGGGCATGGTTCTAATGTTACATACATTTTTGTGTTTTCCAATCTCCAACTGCCTAACGCGGAAGCTGCTGATGTGATTGCCAGCATTTCTGCGTGGGCTGTTGGGTCTTGTAGTTTCTCTCTTTGGTTATAACCACGGGCTATGATGGTGTTATTATGCACAATTATACATCCCACAGGGACTTCACCCTGTTCGTATGCTTTCTGTGCTTCTGAAAGGGCCTGTCGCATATAATAATCATGAGATATATTGAACATAGAAGAATTGATATATCCTATTTTTCAGGTCGAGATGAAAAATTAACTTTCATATTTTAACATAAAGGCAAATCGGTGAAATATTCACATCAATTGGAATTCGATTTCAAAGATATTGAAATAGATCCATTAAAAGGCAAATCTATTACAACATCAGATATTATTCCTTTTGGATTTCAACAAAATACACGAAATAAGTTTTATCCTTTTGTTGAATTCCTTAAAAAAGAAGTATTTATTAAAGATTTTTCTATTGATTATATAGGGAAAAAAATTGAGATTAACATAAAGTTCTGCAAAGGAGGAGCAAAAACATTTTGGGCTTTCCCTTCAATATTGGAGGTAGCCCCGGAGGAATATAAAGTATTAAGGAAAGTAATTTTCCAGGAGCCTGTTCCTTCAAATATTTTGTTACCCTTGATTAAGAAATATCTTATTTCTCGACCCTGCCACTGGAGGTTTAACTGGACTTCGCAAGGTAAATACCATTATTTGCAAGATTATTTTGACAAACTGAACTATGAATATTTTATGGGAAAACTAACGAATAGAATTTTTTGGTCTAAAAGTAGGGGCCGGAAAAATAAGAGAAAAAAAGGATTTTGTTTGGGTTTTTTCTGTAAAGGATGTGCACAAATATTTATCAATCCATTGCTTGATAGCAATCAAATCACCCATTTTATAGTAGAGGTAATCGTGTATCATGAAATGGTACATGCATATCTTTTTAATGATTATATGCCTTTTGATAAATCCCACAGCAGAAAATTTAAAGAACTCTATTATAAACATCCTAAGGTGGAAGAAGTTGAAAGTATTCTTAAAACCAATAAAATATACAATATTCTTAGAAAAAGGGTTCTCTCTTAAATCGTTTTAATCAAAAGGTTTCTTTAATAAGGTGAAATACAAGTTTATTTTAACCATAATTGTTTTGCTTTCGATGGTTATTAGTGTATATGGGGGTTATCGGACCACCTTATTTCTTTTCTCAAAATATGCCCGGCCATTTTCAACCTCTGCAGATGAACTAAAAGATTACAAAGATTTATGGTTGTCTCTCTCAGTATTATGTGATTTGTTAATGGAATATCATAGGCGTTTTATGGAACAGAGGAATACATTTGCGGAAGAGAACCGTAGCTGGATTGTTAGGAATGCACAACCTACTTTGCTTCAAATTAAGGAAAAAATATTGGAAAAACAAAAACAGAACAGGATGCGAAATGAAAGGATAGATCTTTTGTTAAGGAAGTTTCTATATGTGTGCGAACGAATAAATACCGTTTTTCAATTTCCGGGAGATGAGACATTAAAAAATACCGTTTATATAGATTTTTTTCAATATCTTCGATTGATGAATGAGGAAATAGAACAAAAGAAATTACAAAGGCTAATCCCTGTACATAGAAGTATAATGAGGTTTCAGAAGGTTTTATAAGTTATGGTTATAGAAGTCTTTATGTGTAACGAATCGAAACAATGATTGTATTTTTAATTAATGTAGAAAATTAATATATGGAATAAGATAAATGGTAAATAACAATGCTTTTCAAAATGCCCCGCGTTCCTCATATTCAGATGAGGCTCTTATGTCTCTTCTTGTCCGTGGAGAGGAGATGGCTTTAACGGAATTGGTGCAACGATATCAAAATGAGCTATTCCGTTTTTGTTATCACTATCTTCGGGATATAGAAATGGCTAAAGAGGCGGTCCAGGAAGTATTTTTGCGTCTTTATATAGCAAGGGACCGCTATGATACGGAAAAAAACCTTAAACCGTGGATATTGTGTATTGCTCGGAATTTATGTCTTAATGAATTAAAAAGACAAAAATTGGTACATTTTGAAACATTTGAAGGTTATATTGAAAATCAGCATCGTGAGAATAAAGAAGAAAACGAAGGAATAGATGCCCCGAAGACATTAACGCCTTTTGAACAACTGGTGATAAATGAGAAACAAAAAGTTTTATGGGAAGAACTAAACAATTTACCGGAAGATGCGAGGGAAATTGTCGTTTTAAGATATTTTGAACGGTTGCATGCAAAGGAAATAGCGGAAATAATGGGCTCTACAGAAGGGGCCATACGGACAAGGCTTCACAGGGTTTTGAGGTATTTGAAAGAACGTTTAGAGGCAAGGAAGGACTTTAATGAGTAAGGAGTGTGAAAAATATACAAATTTAATATTGGAAAAGGTTGAAAGTGCCTGTGAAGTAGATGTCTTTCTACTTGAACATATCCATAAATGTTCTTTTTGTTCAAAATTTTATAATGAAATGGAACAAATGCAAAATGAGTTAGAAAAGCTCGGTTTTCTCGTTAATGGGGTACTTCCTAAAATAAATGTGTGTGAAAATATAAAAGATGAACTGAAAAAAATAAAAAATGGTGAAATAATCGTTCGTGACATGGTAGAAAGAGAAGATAATGTTCCGGAAATTGCGGAATGGTATTCATATATTGAGGATGATCTGGACGAGATAGCACGGTATCGTTGTGAGATGAAGTTAGAAAAATCTTCTAATTTTAGGCAAGAGATAGAGCAGTTATCATCTATTCATCATCTTTTGAGTGAAATAGGTGAGACATGGAAAGCCCCTTCGCTAAAAGAGGATTTAACTCCCTGTATAGTAGATAAAATACAACGATATAAACTTTCTTTAATGAGTGATAAAACGGAAGACGATGTTGAAGTTATAGAAGAGGAACTGTATAAACTTTCCTGTGTAGTTTCAGATTTAATAAAAAGAGTAGACCTTACACCTAAAGTTACAAAGGAGATAAAAGGGGTTCTGCAATCCCCGATTAAGAAGGGAAATTCTAAAAACATTGTTAGTATTTTTTCTGTCAAGAAAGAGAGTAAAAGACATTCATTGATGCGTTATGTTATTCCTATCGCTGTTGCTGTTGTTTTCCTTTTAACACTTTTGGGTGTTTATGTGAATAACTATTTTGTAAGAATAGATATAAATGGAGTTTATACTGCAAAAAATAACACCCTGAACATAGGGGAAAAAACAAAAGATGATTCTTATAAAACTACTTTACCTTTTTACATGAGAGATAATGTTCAAACATCTGAAGAAGGTGAACAGAGGAATGAAAAGAAAATCAAAAGCAGAAATAATAGTTATGCGGAGGGATTACTTAGTAATTGGTCAAAACAATTAAAGGATAATGCTTTAGCAAATGCCGGAAAATTATTGAGAATGGGAATTTGGGCTACTCTTACACCAGAGGAGGCGCGTGATTTACTTGAAAAATCAGGACTTTCTCCAGAGGCCGTATTAGGAGTCGTTCAGTTCTTACCGCCGGAGGAAGCCCGTGTCGTTCTTCAAGCGGCAATCGATAGCAATCCCAATGATGCTTATTTAAGATATGCGATGGTTCAGACTTTGAAGAAGATGGATAATATACCTGACGAAGAATTGTATGCACATTTGACAACATGGAGTCAGTTAGACACCGGGAATGTGCTTCCCCACTTTATGGAGGCAGAGTTGTATTTCCGTAACGGGGAAAATGAAAAAGCAGTATCTTGTATTACAGATGCGGGCAATTCTTCTAATTACAATTCTTATGCAATGGTAACTACGAAAGCATACATGGAGGCGTTACTAGCAAAAGGTGTAGACTTCGAAACAGCAAAACTATTAGCATCCGCATCGATGGGACTTCATGAAGTACAAACATTAGAAGAGATTGCTCAAACTCTTCTGGAATATGGAAAGACTTATGAGGAATCGGGGGATTATAGTACAGCCTTACTTATATATGAAGCCTTACGAAACTTAGGAATGAAAGTTGATATGAGTTCTGCTTTGATCCAAGAAAAATTAGCAGGCTTGAAATATACGCAAGAAGCTGTTAATGCTATGTTTCGACTGATGAGTACCACAAACTCTTTTTCAGATACTCAATCTCTTATTGATTTTACTCAAACTCTCAGTGAAATGATGACGAATTATAATCTGGCAATGGATAGTTTTTATAAACTTTTTGACAGCAATGACCCTGCGGAAATTATTCAAATGTTAAATCTCTATTTAACAAGTGGGAATGCTTTTCTTAATAGTGTTCCCGCACCTCGCAAATAACTCTATGTAAAATTCTTTGTTTTTATATGTTGGGATAGCGTTCATTAGGACCTGTATAGATTTGACGAGGTCGATGTATTCTTGTATCAGGGTCGTTCCTCATTTCTAACCAGTGAGCAATCCAACCGGGTATTCTACCTAATGAGAATAGGACTGTGAACATCTGAGTAGGAATACCCATAGCACGATAGAGTATTCCACTATAAAAGTCAATATTTGGATATAATTTTCTCTCGATGAAATAGTCGTCGTTTAAAGCGACCTCCTCGAGATTTTTAGCAATTTCTAATAGGGGGTCATTTATTCCTATTTCTGAAAAAATAGCGTCTACGGCACCTTTTAATAATTTTGCTCTTGGGTCATAATTTTTATACACACGATGCCCAAATCCCATAAGGCGGAAATCCGAATCTTTTTTCTTTGCCAAATCGACATATTTTTTGTAATTAGCCCCGTCTTTATAAATCATATTTAACATGTTTAGTACCGCTTCATTAGCCCCTCCATGTAAGCGTCCCCATAAAGCACTTATCCCTGCGGAAATACTAACATAAAGATTTGCCATAGAACTGCCTACCATACGAACTGTGGAAGTACTACAATTTTGTTCATGGTCAACATGTAAAATGAGTAGTAAATCGAGGGCTTTTTCAAAAACCTTGGGTACGATATATTCTTCTGCAGGTGAGGCGAACATCATACGAAGAAAGTTGGAACAATAAGAATGGTCTGTTTTGGGATATATATAAGGTTCGCCTATGGATTTTTTGTATGAAAATGCGGCGATTGTTTTTGCTTGTCCAATAATGCGAACAATAATATTATTTATGTCTTCTTTTTCATAATTTGGGTAAAATGACGGCATTCCTGCAATCATGGAACTTAAGATACTCATGGGGTGTGCATCGAGTGGAAAGAAGGAGAAAAAGTTGACCATACTTTGGTGTATAAAACTATTTAGTGTAAGCTGCCTTCTCCATTCTTTCGCCTGTTCAGGAGTAGGTAAATCCCCATAAATCAGTAGGTAGGCAATCTGAGAAAAAGGGAATTTCCCTGCTAAACTTTCAATAGGATAACCCCGATACCTTAATATTCCGTTCTCACCATCAATATAAGTAATACCACTTTTGCAAGAACCTGTGTTTCCATAACCGGGGTCGTAAGTTAATGCTCCTGTAGTATCCCTTAATTTACGTATATCTATGCCGATTTCTTTTTCAGTCCCTTCAAATACAGGGAGTTCATATTCTTTACCTCTAAGTATCAATTTACATGTTTCTGTCATAATTCTTCCCTTTCAATAAAAATTATTACCATAAAGAATATTATTAAGGATTAGTTTTATATTTTAATTTTTTGTTTATTATAGATAATATTTGTTCTAATTCTTTAATTTTTACAATCCATGCAATAGTGAGGTACGCTAAAGAACAAACCAACCCTGTGAAGGTAATATATAGACTTAGTGGTATCACCCTGTCCATATTTTCTGTATCAAAAAGATAGTCTACCAAAAAGAACATACAGATTACAATTAAAATTGAAAACCCGTATTTCAATATATTCAATAAATACTTTTTGTCTGCAATATTTCCAATCTTAAAGCCTATGATTATGAGCAAGATAAGGAAATTTGTCCAGAAAGATACTGTTGTAGCTATGACCAGTCCAAAATAGTCGAAAGGTCTTACTAGAAGAAAATTTAATACTATATTTAAAATCATACTTAGCGATGATGTGATAACAGGGATTGTTGTATTGTTCATGGCATAAAACCCTTGAGTAAGCACTTTTACTCCTGAAAAACCAATTACTCCGATGGAATAGATGAAGATAGCATTTGCTGTTTTTTTTGTTAATTCTTCACTAAAATGACCCCTTTCAAAAAGTAACTGGACGATAGGTTTACCTAGAAGCATTAGGAGAACCATAGCAGGTAATATCATGAACAATGTCTGTAATAAACCTTCCTGCAACGCATGTCGAACCTTGTGAGTTTCTTTATTAGCAAAATAACGAGAAAGTTCTGGAAGAATAGATACTGAAACGGCAGTTCCAAAAATTGATAAAGGTAATTGTATAAGTCGATTTGCATAAAAAAGTGCGGATACAGTCCCTTCGGATAGAGAATAGGAGAAGAAACTATCGACTAATTTATTGACCTCCCCTGCAGCCTGTCCAAAAATAACGGGAATCAAAAGAATGAAGGCTTTTTTTACTCCATGTTGGTTCCAATCTTTGGTAAAGTTTAAAACTCCCAATTGTTTTCTTGTCTCGAAATATAGAACACTTGCCTGAAGGATACCGCCTAACCATAGACCTATAACGAGAGCCCATATAATATTTATTGGAAAGAGATAAGGGATAAAAATAGAAAAAATCAAAGATAGATTAAGCAGTGCGGGGGTCATTCCTGGGGTTTTATAATCTCCCAAAACAAAGAGGGGAGCCATCATGAAAACGGCGATTCCTATCCAGAAGAGATAGGGAAAAGTCCATTGTAAAACACGGACTGTTAATTGGAGTTGTTCTTCTGATTTTGGGATTTCTTGTGTAAATGTGGTTAAAGAACTTATTAGTTGTGGGACATAGGGCATGAGCAAAACACCTATAAGGGATACTATGGCTAAAATGAAAAACATAATAGAAAAAAGGGACTGAACCATCTGCCTCATAGCGTTTTTTCCCTGAGTTTCTTCGCATTCAGAGAGAACAGGAACAAAAGAAGCATTTACCGCACCTTCACCTAACAAATCCCTTAATGTGTTGGGTAATCGAAAAGCGAAAAGAAAGGTATCTCTTGAAAAATCAGGAACAAACCAACCTATTAATATATCTCTAACAAGCCCCAATACCCTGCTTAACATGGTTCCACCTGCAAAAATCAAGGCATATTTCCAGCGGGATATTGATATTTTTTCAGATGGTTCAGGATTCATAGGTATTTTTTCTTATTATCTTTGCCTTTAGAGAGAATAAAATAAGGGAAAGAAGACCTATAATTCCTAAAAACAATGAAATAATTTCCGGATTAAAAGGGAGTATAAAGTTTGATGGTTCGGGAATATCATAAATTCCTCCAGAACGTACCCGAATACCAATTTCCGGATTGCTTAACAAAGGTTCGTACATAAAAGTTTGATTCCTTCCTATTATTATATTTGCAGGAAAAAAGTCTCCTGAAGGTGTAAATAATCCCGATATGCCTGTATTGGTGCAATGGATTATTGGAAGTCGGGTCTCAATCGCCCGCATTCTGCATATTTCCAATTCCTGGGAGAGTGCATTTGTGGCACCAAACCAGGAGAGGTTTGTAAGAACGGCTAATAGATTAGCTCCTTCTTTTCTTAAGTTATGAGACATCTTTGGAAAAAGCACCTCAAAACAAATAAGTGGTCCCACAACTAATTGATTGTTTATTCTAAATACCTTTTGTTCTTTTCCAGCACTTACATCATAAGGAAGAATACTTCGTAAAAAAGGGAGAAACTGAGATAAAGGTAAATATTCCCCAAATGGGGCTAAGTGGACTTTGTCATAAAAGTCTATGATTTTACCTTCGGGGTTTATCCAGATACATGAGTTATAATCATTTCCTTCTGTATCTGTTCTTGTTGTCCCTGTGATAAGGTGAAGAGATTTTTCACGGATAAAATTTTGAATAATGTGTAATATGTCTGGAGATTTGTAGTCGGACATGATTAATGCTTCAGGCCAAAATAGGACATCGATATTTTTGTTTTCAATTAAGTTGTTTGAATACTGAACACACCATCGCACCATATCTTCATACCATATAGGGTCAAATTTCATTTCTTGAGGAAAGCAAGGTTGAACGGTTGCTACTTGAATATTTTTATTTTTTTGGTTCTTTATGTTTGACAGTAAGAGGAAACCTATAAGATGTGGCAAAAGAATGATGATTATTGCGTGGGATAAATACTTCCATTTCTTTTGTCTATCAATTATCGAATAAGCAATGAACATATTTGATGTTATAATAAAAAATGAGAGAAAGGGGACACTACCTATTGAAACTAATTGGGAAAAATATAAGTTTGGACCCTGGCTGTACCCTAAATTACACCAGCCGAAACCTGTTAGGGCATGCCCCTGTATCCATTCTATTCCTACCCAAAGCATTCCGAAAACATAGACTTTTATAATAGTAGGTATTTGTTTTCCATATTTATAAAAACAATAACCAAAAATCATCCAAAAAATAGAAAGTCCTGCGGAAAGACATTGATACCCGATAAAAGCAGGTCCTCCAACCCAAAACATGTTTGTTATGAGCCAGTTCAGTGTAAGCGAATGAAAAACCCATGAACTTATAAAAAAGTATAGATAGGTCTTTGATGAATTTTGTTCGGAAATGATAGTAATGAATAATGGTACAAAAGCAATCCAAATCAGGAAATAGAGATGTACATTCGGAAAGCATAGAAACAGTATAACGCCTGTAAGGACACTATGAAGTATAGGTTTTTTTAATAGTTCTTTAAATGATGTTATCATGTTATTCATTTGTAATTTTAACGAATTTTTTTATAGAAAAGATCTATGCTAAATATACATATTATCAGAATGGGCTTTATACTTTCAGACTGGGGATTACAAATCGTCCTGCATGGCTTTGATTTCTTCTTCAATACGGTCTTTATTCTGCCATTTATCCCCCCGTTTTTCCCAGAACCGAATTGCACTTGACCCTTCCTCTGACATGGTTCGGAGGTCGACAACTGTAGGTTGGACGAATATGAGAAGATGGGTAATGTCTGATTGGGCTCTTCGTGAGCGGAAAGGAATCCCTAAAAGGGGTAGTTTACCAATGCCTGGAACACGGTTTTCAGACTTTCGTATATTTCTACTGGAAAGACCACCAATAACTAATGTTTGTCCATTAGGAACGATTACAAAGCCTGTTTGAGAACGCTTTGAGAATACAGGTAGGTCAATTCCTCGAAGTCGGTCAATTCGACTAATATCTGTTACATCCAGTTGTTTGATTTCCAATTGTATCATGCTATTAGGTAGTATGGTTGGGACTAACTCCAAGTTTACTCCTATATCCCGCCATGCAACGCTTAAATTCGGTATAGAGGAACTTTTAGTTACAGACTGATAAGGAATCTGTCCCCCGGCCTTTATTGTTGCGGGTGTCCCGTTGATGACCAAAATTTCAGGTTTTGAGATTAAGTCCACATCCGATTTAGTTTCCAGAGCCCGGAAAACTCCATCGAGTGTTCCATAGTCCCATGTAAGTATGCTAAAAGTTAGACCCCCCCCCTGGGGAGATTGTATTCCGGCTACGGAAGGGCTTTCATCCCTGCGAATAGGTTTTTTGCTAAAATCAGGATTTTGATAAGGCACTGAATAAGGTGGCTGAGGAGGATTGGGAGAAGGTGCCGGTAAAGTGATAGAAGAAAAATCCTGAGAAAAGTCCGTTGTGTTTGTGGTTATCTGTGGTATTTTGAGGTGTTCGTTTTCTCTTTCTCTGTAAAAACGGACGAAATTTAAGTTTGTTCCTAATCTTCTTAGTCCATTTTCATTAGTTTCACTTATCCATACCTGAACCTGCACTTGTCTTATATCCACGGGAGAAGGTGGAGTTGGAGGAGGTGCTGGTTGTTGTTCAGTAGGAGGAGGTGGTGGCGGTTGTTGGGCGTCTTGTGCAAGCAAATTAATTGTAAAAAATAGAAGAATTGTTGATATATAGGCTATCCGTATGGGATGTATGAAGTTTCTAATCTTCATTTTTTTGTTTTCCCTTCATCCAAATCAGAACTTATTCCGTTTTCTTCTTTTTTAATCTGAACACCTGTTATTCCTTCTGCTATACCTTCGGGTATTTCTGTCAATCCGCCTAATACATTTGTGATAATTTCAGTTGGTGAGATTTTCGTAGATTTCTTTTCTTCCTCAGATGTAAAACCATATTGGTCTGCTACTGTATAAGAAGGTCTCCATAACTCTGCTTTTAATAAGAAAACGAGTTCTCTTCTCCCTTCATCCTTTTTTCTATTTCCTAAACCTTGAGTTAGGGGAACTTCAGGTGCTTTGAAAGGTGTTACTCTCTGGATTAACCCGTTGGCTAATTCTTCTCCTTGAATGAGCCACGGGACAGATGAGGAAGTTCTTGTTCGGGTATTACGATATAGCCCTCCTAAAATCAATACCTGTCCATGACGAACCCAAATTGTGGTTGTTATACTCCGAGAGATAAATTCAGGGACGCTAATTGTGTTTGCGCTATTACCTGCAATAGCCACATTAAGTCTCTGACCTTCTTCTGTTATAGCAGCGGTAATCGTTAGTTTAATATAAATATCCTCTGTTGTTCGTGGGTCACCGTCATCATCGACTACTTCGTTTGCTTGAACACTTAGATTGACGCCTGTAGGTTTAAATTCTGTGACTTGTTGAGTAACTACACCAACAACAATTGTGTTCTCATAGGGTATTTCCTGAACAGTTTGTATTACGGTAGGTGCGGCTGCACCAACGGGTACCAATGCTTTGGGACGAGATAGGATAAATGCTCGGTTTTGACTTACTAATGCCTGAAGTACTGCTTCAAAATCACCCCATTTGCTTGTCATTCTATCTAAAAAAACTGTGATGGTAGCACTTTGTGTAGTAGGGAATGTTAGGTCTCCTGTGGTTATAGCAGGATTTCCTGAGGAAACTCTCCCATAGGGACGAGGGTCTGTCTTCTGGCGAAAATAGCCGGATAATCCTGTTTCACTGCCAATATGTGTCTGAAACTCGATGATTTTTACAGATACATTTACCTGTTGGGGTGTTGGTTGTTGTGCTAAAGACGAGAAAGATAGAGATAAAAAATAAATTACAGGGATAGACAGAAATCTTATAGGTATAGTGGGAAAGCCATTTCTAATATAATATTTTCTTTTATTATTATTCATCGTAATAAGCCATGTAATCATAATGGTCTACATTTTCTATGTTATCGAAGTTTACAAATTGTGCACTAAACGGTTTAATTTGTCCTGCACTTAAATTCCCAAGAGAAATTGTTTTTGTATCATACACCATTCCACTAAAACCATAGATGGTTAATTGGACGGTTACATTTCTTAGTGTTCTTGAACTACGGTTTCGAACTTGCCCGGATACATTGTAAATATGATGTTTTAAATCACTGGACCATCCTAAAGAGCGACCACTTCGGAAAGATGTTACATTGAAGAAAACAATAGGATTTTTTTCCGCTTCGCGTTTTAGTGCTTCTTCAGGGGTTAGTACAATAATATCACTATTAACCCCTTTTTCAAGTCTGCTGGATATGACTGGATGTGACCAGTAATTCGTGTCTAATGAAATAATTGTTTTATAGAGAGTCCCTGCTTTAGAAAAATTTTGATTAATCCAGTACCAATTGGCTAACTGTAACATAGTTTCTATGTTTTGAGGTTCTTTTTGCAATTTTTGTTCAAGTAAACGGATTTGGTTCTCTATAGTGTCTACTTTCTCAATTTGGTTTAGGGGTGAACCTATTATTTCACTTATCTGCTTACGAGAATGTTCTGCATAAATACCTTGGGGTGTGGATCGTAAATATTTGAGGTAATAGGTCAAAGCATTTTGAGGACTTCCTAATTCCTGGTATACAACTCCTAAATAGTAATAGGCTGTACTGTCTTTTTCACCACTTTCCACAACAGATAATAACCTCGGTAATGCTTGAGAGAATTGTCCTTTTTCAATGAGTTGCTGGGCCAATTTTATTTCAGAAAAAGTGGTATTTGTACTGTAAAGATTTCTATGACTTAAGTCCAGAGAATTTTTGTCATGTTCTTTAAAGGTGCTATTCTGACAACTGCTAAGATATAAAATAAGAGCTATACCTATTGTTACTCTGTGAACATATATCATGAATTACCTTTTCTTTTTATTTGTTACTGAGCACTATAAAGAAATGAAATTTACTATTTAAATTGTAAATTTGAGATACTATCTTTTTGCTAATCGTTCTAAAACTTTTGATGTAATATCCTCTGCCGGGATTTGCTCGCCCGTATTTTGCCAATAATTGAATTCTGCGACAAGGTCAAATTGACTTTCTTGAGCAACTTCCTGGATTGTTTTTACAGCCCGTTCACTGGCTTTGCTGAGCATTATCCAGTATTTAGCGGTGCCAGCCTCTATTTTTCTTTCCTTAATCCCAATAAATTCAGGGGTAGCCTGAATTATTTGCTCAAATTTGACCAGACCGGGTTTGTTAAATTTCGAAGCCGTTCCCCAGAAGATTTTTTGTTCATCTACTTTATCAGGGGCCAGAGATAAAGGATCGGCTAATGCCCATAGATTACTGCACAGAAGGGCGAGACTTATTATTAGGACTGTGCTTACTCGCATATTATTCTCCTTTCCTTATGTGCAAGTTCTGATTTCGAGTTAAGGTTTTTATTTTTAGAATTATAAAATCTATACTTATTTAATCTTTTTACCTATATAAAAAGTTTCATTTCTTTTGAATATTTTTTAAAATTTTTTTATAAAAACGCAATATATTGAGTATGTATATATTTATAGTATATATATTGTATATTCATTATTCAAATAAATATATACTATTTCACCTATATATGAATTATGAGAATATACCAGATTTATTTTCTTAAGAGTTTTTGGATTAAGTAGTTGGAAAAGATTCGTGGTTGTAGATTTTTTTACTAACTTATGGATGCATTAAATTAAACAGGAGAGGTTTTGATATTTAGGTTTTTATTTTTATCTTCGTATAATATTTATATATTCCAGGTTAGAATTGTTAAGTTTGTATAATATCAATATAGTTCATTCGTTTAATGGTAGTTATTTATATTAGAATGGTGTTAAATTTTTAATGTAAAAAAGGATAAGGTATGGATTTCAAATTTTTTCGGCTTTTTGTTATTGCTATATTTTTCTCTCTTATTTTTTATATTTTACCCTGTAAATCATTTGGTGATGAAACTGAAAATGAGTATTCGGCATTTCGCTTATTGGATAAAACTGTCTTAGCTGGAAAAAATGTATCATTGGACATATCTTTTGGAGATTTGATAGAGAAAGAAGGGGAACGATTCATTCCTTTAATATGTGAAATAGACGCCAAACATAGTTATACTTATGTCGTTGCTTCTCTGGATATTTCTGAAAGCAGGGATACAGGGGATAAAGCACCTATTAATACTATACAAACGGTTTCTTTGGCAAAGGGTTATAATCGCATTCTATTTTTATTGCCCTTACAGAAGTTGAAAGATGGTATTTATTTGGGGAATATTCAGGTGAAATATACAAAAGAAGAAAAGCCCGCTATTGTTGAGTTTAAAATGGAGAAAATTTCCACGAAAGGACTGGAAGAGCAGTTAGGTTTATTAGCAGGAGAAGTTGATAATGTCATATCGTTGATTGAAGGCCACTATGATAATAAAATTGAAGTTAATTTATTGCGGAATTTATTTTTACAAGCCCGGGATGAATTTAATAACAAACACTGGGAGGATTTATCGGATACATTAAACATATTACAAGAGCAAATATCAGAAATAAAAGATTCCCTTTCAAAGAAAACAGAAGAAACCAAAAAAAATGTGGGAGATTTGTCTTTATTAATTACGCATGAAGGGGTGTTCTCCGGAGAAAAACCGATAAATGTGGTTGGGGTTTATTTGAATGAGCCTACATTAGAGACTATTAAGGAGGTTACAGACTATTCCATTCCTCTGGTGGTTTTTCCATTGGCATTGGATAAGTTGTTTCCGACAGAGGCGATAGAAGAACCACTAAGTTCGGGGATAACAGAGGTGTTGGATTATTTGTTCCAGCATAATGTTTATGTTTTGGTCCAATTAATTCAGGAAAAAGTTCCTTTGTGGTTATATGAAAAGGATACGGAAATACAGAAAGATGGGTTTATTAATTTATCCCAGAGACCTATATGGGATTTGATTGAAAATGGTTATAAGAAAATTTTTAATTATTGCGGAGATAATCCACTTTTCCTTGGGATAAGTTTGTTAACGGAACCTAAGTTTAAATTTGATGGAGATTTGGTGCGTCGGTCATTTATTGAATGGGTAAAAGTCAATTATCCTGACCGTCAAACATTGAATCAAATCTGGCATGCACACCTTGCAGATTATGATGAAATTACCATTTGGGATGAACTTGCACCGCATTGGAGTTATCAAAACCGTCGAGCCTATCAATATGACTGGCAAAATTTTCATCGTGAAATGATTTCAAATTTATTGAAGGGAGAAATTGAGAAACTTAAATCGTTTTTTCCAAATCGCCCTCTTTCGATTACCTTTCCGTCAAAGGTTTTTGAACTGGATGAAACAAAGTTTACACCAGACCGTGAACGGACAATTCCCTATCTTGATTTTATTTCTATGAATGTTTCTCTTAATGCAGATGATGCTGTATATG